>JADMIO011210280.1_pt1 | contig 97949 bp, 86 predicted proteins | sample 8958161 | NCBI WGS metagenome assembly JADMIO01 (sample SAMN16585339, study PRJNA669376) | soil metagenome | isolation source: Crop rotation soil | place: USA: Cullars Rotation, Alabama | collected 2011
GCCGCGACTTCAAGTCACGTGAATTCCAAGCTTCGGATCCCACTGTGCTGGAAAGACGACATTGATTTCGGCAACGGAAGCCGACGTCGCGGCCGTCGTCGTCGGTGGCCGAGTTCGAGTCGGACGTGCGTCGCTGGTTGATCCGACGACAGCAGGGGTAGAGCTCATTCACCTTGCCACTCAGTCGTTGGTTCTAGATCTCGTCGATGATCCAAGTGGACCGATGGCAAACGTCACATTGCAAGGGTCGATCGCTACGCTGTCGTACGCATTAGAACATCTGCCTGAGCTGACCTACACCTTTCAGGAGGGACACAAATACCTGGGACCTGCGTCGGAGCGATTTGCCATCCGACTGGAAATAGACGAGGCGATCGCATCAAATGCCGTCTCGGGCGCTGCTTCGATCGGGCCCAATGACGTGCAGCCAATGGAGCTGGATGGCATTACCGCCGTCGACGACCTCACCTTTATGCAGCGAATCAAAGCGAACGGCAACCTACCGCAGTGGCTACGCGCAGCGTTGTAGAAAGTCGCGATCGCGTCGCATTGTTTGTCGTCACTCCTCAAATCGTGATATAACGCACGCCGTTTGTTTGGGTGCCCACGACGGGCATAACAGGGAAGTCCGGTGCGAATCCGGCGCGGTCCCGCCACTGTAAGAGAGGACGCCGCTTTGAACACCACTCGGCCATACGGTCGGGGAAGGTAAAGCGGCCTGCAGACCACGGTCTGCTCCTCCGAGCCAGGAGACCTACCCAAACGTTCTGCGGTCACCTTTCTGCGGAGAACAGAAAGCATGCACTGGACGTTCGGGCTCTTTCCTCCCGCTAACTCCACACGCACGCTTGTCACCGTCGATCGTTGCCCGCTCTGCCCGTGGAGGCAACGACCATGGTCTACCTGCGTACGCGTACTCTTGTTCGGCTAAGTTCACTCCTCGCTCTCCTGGTCTGCGCGCTCTCGCGCGTACCCTCCGCCTGCGCTCAGGAAGCCGGAACTGTTATCGGCACCGTCGTCGATCCGCTTGGCGCTTCCGTGAGCGGGGCCAGCGTCGCACTCGTTCGCGATGATCACATCGCTGCGCAAACGACGAGCGATGCGCACGGCGGTTTCTCCTTCACCGCCGTCGCACCGGGGCGATATCACGTTCAGGCGAACGCAAGTGGATTTCAGATGCGCGCGACGGGCGCATTCTTCGTCACCAACGCGACGCGAATCAGCGTCGAGGTGCCGTTACCGATCGGCCCGCTTGAAACCGCTGTGACGGTCACTGCCGCAGCGACCGAGCTCCTGCCGTCTCAAATCGGAGCCGCGGTGACTGTGCTCGATGCGAGCACCCTCGACGCCATTGGCAAACCCGACGTGCTCGAAGCCCTGAGGCTCGTGCCCGGCACCTCGCTCGTTCAGACCGGCGGTCGTGGCGGCACGACCTCACTGTTCCTTCGCGGCGGAAACTCGAATTTCACCAAGCTTGTCGTTGACGGCATCCCGGCCAACGACATCGGTGGCGGTCTCGACGTCGCGTCGTACTCCATGGCGGGCGTCGATCGCGTCGAGGTGCTCCGCGAGGCCAACAGCGTGATCGCAGGGCCCGATGCGCTCGCCGGCCTTGTCAGCGTGACGTCCCGTCGGGGACGAACGCGCGTTCCGGAGACGAGCGTCTCAATCGACGTGGGCTCTCTCTCGACCGACCATGAAACTGCGTCGATCGAAGGCATCGTTCAGCGGTTCGATTATTTCAGCGAGTTCTCTCATCTCGGGACCGACAACGACCTGCCCAACAATCGCGATCGCCTCAAGACATACGCGGGGCGTTTCGGTCTTGCGATTGGTCACAGCACGGATGTCAGCGGAACCGTGCGATGGATCGACAAGTACTATGAGTCCCCGAACGGGCTGAGCCTATTCGGTACGCCCGACGATTTCTATTCGACTGCGCGCACGAGCCTCATCGGCGTCGGCGCTCAAACGCAGATCAACGAGAAATGGCAGGCGTCAGCTCGTGTGGGGCTGAGCGATCAACGCTCGCGCTCCGTGAACCCGACGTTGAGTGGGCGGAACATCTCCGGCGTCGGATTCGGCAACACGATGACCATCACCGGCGCGAACGGGTACTCGGTGACCGGCCGCGGCGTGTTAGATTTCGGGACGTTCGATAGTCAGACGCGTTCGGCACGTCAAGGTCTCTACGGACACACCTCCTATCAACTCACCAAAAGTCTGACGCTGTCCGGTGGCGGAGATTATGAACGCGAGCAGGCGTTCACGGATCCGAACAGTGACCCGACAACGACCCGCCACAACAGCACGATCTGGGGTGAAGGGCGCGGCTCGCTAGCTGATCGCGTCAGCATCACGGCGGGCATCGGCTACGCGCGCATCGAAGGCTACGCGCGTCGTTTTTCCCCGAGGTTGTCGGTGGCGGCATATCTGCGAAAGCCCGCAGGCTCGCAATTCTGGAGCGACACGCGCCTGACGCTCAATGCCGGCGAGGGCGTGAAAGCGACGAGTGTCACGACCGTGAGTCGATCGCTCTACAGCCTGCTGCAACAGACCGCCGCCGGACAGGCACTAGCCGCCAGTGCCGGCATCGGACCGATTGGGCCGGAGCGTGGCCGCAATTTCGACGTCGGCATGGAGCAGGGATTGTGGCGAGGTCGCGCGCGCGTTCGCGCGTCCTACTTCGACAATGAATTTTTCGATCTGGTCGAGTTCGTCAGCCGGAATCTTCTTCCGCAATTCGGCATTCCCACCGACGTAGCCGCTGCGGCTGGATCGGGGGCGTACGTCAATTCGCAGTCGTTCACGGCGAAGGGGGCAGAATTCTCGGCAGACGCCGCCTTCGGGCGTCTTCGCGTCGCAGGTTCGTATACCCGCCTTGAGGCGACGGTGACGCGATCGCTCAGCAGCTCCGTTACCCCGCAATTCAATCCGCTATTTCCTGGCGTCCAGATTGGTGGCTTCACCGCCCTCGTTGGACAGCGACCGTTTCGTCGTCCACCAAACACAGGCAGTCTGTTGATCTCGTACTCGCAGCGGCGCGTTGACGTGGCACTCACCGGGTAACTTTGCTGGCAAGTCGGACGACAGCACGTTTCTCGTTGGCGCGGACGTCAATTTCGGCAACACGCTACTACTGCCAAACCGCGATCTCAACTCCGGATATCAGAAGTTGGATCTCAGCGGCGGCTATCGGATCCACCCGAAGGTCAAGTGGTTTGCGACCATCGAAAACGTCCTCAATCAGCACTACGAGCCGGCGTTTGGTTTTCCGGCATTGCCAATCAACGTACGGTCGGGCATCACACTGACGGTCGGTGGTCGATGAGGTGCCGTGGCTTGCTCGCGGTCTCCGCTGCCGTGGTCCTCGCCGGTCTGACATCCGTACATGGCGCAAACACGAACATCGTGCACGGCTGTATCGATCGGTTCGATCCGACTGCCGACTATTTTCCTGAAAAAGTCAGTCTCGAAGACGCGGCGATGTTTCGGGTGGAGTACCGCCGCTCGTACAAAGTGTTATCTGTCAGCGGTGGGCAGCCGGGCGATCGGCCCGAGCGTTACGTCCTCGTGCAATGCGGGGCGCCCACCCCTGCGCTCCGCGGCGAGTTGGCCGGCGCGACCGTGGTATCAGTTCCGGTGCCGTCGTTGTTCGCTTTTTCCACGACGCAACTGCCATTGCTGACCGACCTAAGCCGGATCGATGTGTTGACCGGCGTGGCACAACGCGACGCAGTCACCGATCCGGACATTCAGCGGCGGATCGCGAGCGGCGCCGTGACCGAGTTCGCGCGGGTGGGCCTCGTCATTGATGTCGAACGCGTCGTCGCTTCGCACCCCGCTCTCCTGCTGATCGGCTCGTCGTCGAACCGTTTTGCGCCGTCGATCCGCGCTGCCGGCATTCCGGTCGTGCCAGACGCCGAATGGCTCGAGCGAACGGCGCTCGGCCGGTCTGAGTGGATCAAGTACATGGCGGTCTTCCTGAACGAAGAAGCCCGCGCACAATCGGTCTACGGCGCAATGAAGGCGCGATACGCCGCATTCGCCGCGCGTACGCGCGCAATGACGAGCGCTCAACGCCCGCTGGTGATGACCGGACACAGCGCGAACGGCATGTTCACGATTTCCGGAGGGCGGTCGTACGTCGCGGCGCTGATCGCCGACGCCGGCGGTCGTTACGCCTGGAGCGACGACACATCGCCGGGCATCCTCACCGTCGACATGGAGGCACAGATCGCGCGAGCGGCTGTGGCAGATGTCTGGATCAACGGCGGCGGCTGGAAGAACCTGCGCGACATGCTTGCCCAGGAGCCGCGCTACGCCGCGTTCAAAGCATTCCGTGAAGGACGGGTGTGGGTCTACGAGCGAAGACAGACCTCGTCAGGCGCAAACGACTACTGGTCGCGAAGCGTCACGCACCCCGACGTCGTGCTCGCGGACCTGATCAAAATCTTTCACCCCGATCTCGCGCCTGACCACGCATTCGAGTGGTACATGCCCGTGCCCGGACCGGGAGCGCGGTGACTCGCCGTGAAGCCGTGATGCTCGTCGCGCTCGGCATCGCCGTTTGCGCGGCTTTCCTTCTCTCGGTCGTCGTTGGTTCGAGCGCGATTCCAGCGACGCGAGTCCTGGAGGCACTTGCCGGCTACGGAGCCGCGGACGATCGCGCAATCGTCGTGGCGGTACGCGTCCCGCGAGCCCTCACCGCGATGCTCGCGGGCGCGGCTCTTGGCGTCGCCGGCCTGCAGATGCAGACGCTCTTTCGCAACCCGCTGGCGGATCCCTTCGCCCTCGGCGTCTCGTCGGGCGCCAGTCTGGGGGTCGCACTGGTCGTCCTGGGCACCGGATCGTTTGCGGGACTCTTCGGCTCAACCACCGGTCTGGTCGGCGACGCGTTGGTTATCGTCGCCGCGATCGCCGGTGCCATGACCGTGCTTGTTCTGGTGCTCGCGGTCTCGAGCCGAATCAGCGATCCGACGATCGTCCTGATCTTCGGCCTGATGTTTGGATACGCCGTCTCCGCCTGCGTGACCGTCCTGGTGGGGGCCAGCGCGCCGGAGCGGCTGCAGCAATGGGCACAGTGGGCGCTCGGTTCGTTCTCGGGTGTGACGTGGTCACGGCTTGGTCTGTTCGGGGCCGTCACGCTTGCAGGCCTCGCCGTTGCCGCGCTGACACCCAAGCACTTGAATGCGTTGCTGCTCGGCGACCGCTACGCGCGGTCAATGGGCCTCGCCGTGAGGCGCGCGCGAATGATCACGATGGCCGGCGCGTCGGTGCTCGCGGCCGTCGTCGTCGCGTTCTGCGGTCCGATCCCGTTCATCGGAATCGCCGTTCCGCACCTCTGCCGCGGGTTGACCGGCACCGGCGATCATCGGATCGCCGTGCCCGCGGTGGTGCTCATGGGAGCGACCGTCGCGCTCTTCGCGCAGACGGTCTCGGTCCTTCCCGGCAATGGTGCCGTGCTGCCGATCAACGCCGTGACCGCCCTGGTCGGCGCGCCGACGGTCGTCGTCGTCCTCTTCCGACGTCGCCGCCACGGAGCGTACGCATGAGGAGTGCCGCACCCGCTCTCGTCACACGCGATCTGACCGTCGGCTATCGTGCCCGAGGGGTGACACGCGCGGTGCTCGAACGCATCAACGTAAGCGTGACCTGTGGCGAGCTCGTATGCCTGCTCGGTCCGAACGGCGTCGGGAAGTCGACGCTGCTGCGGACGCTCGCCGCGATGCAGCCTGCGCTTGCAGGCCGCGTGGAGGTCGGCGAGCGCGACACGCGGCACCTGTCCGTGAGCGACTTGGCGAAGCGGCTTGCCGTCGTCCTCACCGACCGTGGCGCGATCGACGGCCTGACGGCACGGCGCGTTGTCGAACTCGGAAGGTACCCGCACGTCGGCTGGTTCGGCGTCATGGCCGATCGCGACCTCGCTGCGGTTGAGACGGCGATGGCCGCGGTAGGCGCGTCTCAGTTCGCGAACCGGGAGACGTCCCGCCTCTCCGATGGCGAGCGACAGCGCGTGATGATCGCACGTGCGCTGGCGCAGCAGCCGTCGGTGCTCCTGCTCGACGAGCCAACGGCCTTTCTCGATCTGCCGTCGCGGGTCGAGTTGATGGCGCTCCTTCGGGACCTCACTCGACGTGAACGCGTGCTCGCCATTGTGTCCACGCACGATCTCGAACTGGCGCTGCGCGTCGCCGACGTCGTGTGGCTGGTGATGCCCGGAGGCGAGCTCACCAGCGGGGCGCCAGAGGACGTCATGCTGTCGGGCGCCATCAACGACGCGTTCGAAGGGCATCGCCTTCGATTTCATGTCGCCGACCGCTCATTCCGCCTGCTAACGGGACAGCGCGGCGAGGCCCTGGTGCGCGGTTGCGGCGTTCGCGCCACGCTGGCCGGAGCCGTTCTCGAGCGTGAGGGTTACTCGGTTGTGACTGACGAGCCGGCGTCGGTCGAAGTCGCAGTTGACGATGTCGGGTGGAGCGCGGCCGCTGCAGGCGAGCGAGGACATGGATGCAACTTCGCATCACTCGCGCATTTCTTACGGGAGAGGAGATCGGCATGAGAAGCATCAGCACGATGCGAGGAGACGGCGGCGAGACGAGCCTGGCCGGAGGCCTGCGTGTCTCGAAGGCATCAGTACGAGTCGAAGCCTACGGAACGATCGATGAACTGATTTCGTGTCTCGGTGTCGCGCGCGCGACGTGCGACGACGGCGAAGTGACTGCGCTGACGAAATCCATCCAGCAGGATCTCTTCACAATCGGATCCTCACTCGCAACGCCGAATGAAAGTCCAAAGCCGCAGGTCGTCGTGGAAGCCGCACTGGCCGACCGGTTGACGAACGCAGTGCATCGTTTGGAATCCGTGGACGGCATGGTGATCGACTGGTCCCTGCCCGGCGAGCATCGCTCAGCGGCGCAGTTCGATCTGGCGCGAACGATATGTCGCCGGGCCGAACGCGCGATTGTCCGCCTGCAGGAATCCGGCGCCGCCATACAACCGTCGATTGTCACGTACATCAACCGTTTGTCTGACTTGCTGTGGTTATGTGCGCGAAAGCTCGAGCGCGATGCCCACGTGAACGCATCGCTGCGCGACGCCACGGGGAAAGCCGGCAACAGATTCTCTCGCGCGTGGTGACGGTGAAAGGACATCGTGCGCGTCCTCTTTTCGTCGGCGGCACGTCGTCCAATGCGGGCAAGAGCTGGATGGTGACGGCGATCTGCGCCTGGTTGCGTCGCCAAGGCCTCGCGGTCGCGCCATTCAAGGCGCAGAACATGTCGAACAACTCGTTTCCGTGTCGCTCGGGCGGTGAAATCGGTCGCGCGCAGGTCGCGCAGGCGGAGGCGTGCGGCCTGGAACCAGAACCTGCGATGAATCCGATTCTCCTGAAACCGAGCGCCGGCAGCTGCCAGGTCGTGCTCAACGGGCGCGTATGGAAGACCATTGGCCCGCGCGAGTACTACACCCACGCCGACGAACTGCGTTCGCACGTCCTCGCCGCCTATCGCACACTCGCCGATCGGTTCGATGTCGTCGTCATCGAAGGTGCGGGCAGCGTGACCGAGCTGAATCTCCGGCACGCGGACCTCGTGAACCTCGGACTGGTCACCGCGCTCGGCGCTCCGTGGATTCTCGTCGCCGACATCGAGCGCGGCGGCGTCTTCGGTTCGGTGGTCGGCTCGGTCTCGCTGCTGACGGCGGAGGAACGCGCGCTGTTCCGCGGGTTTGCGATCAACAAGTTTCGCGGTGATGTGTCGCTCTTCGATGAGGGGATTGGCATTCTGGAGGCGCGAACGGCGTCGCCGTGCCTGGGTGTCTTTCCGTTCGCGCCTCATATCGCGTTGGACCCCGAGGACAGCCTCGCGCTTCGCACCCAGCCTGAATCCCCGGCGCCTTCAGGTGCTCGCACCGCGATTGTCCGGTTCCCGTCGTTGTCCAACAGCACCGATTTCCGGCTGTTGAAATGGGCCGAGTGGATCGCGGCGGTTCCGTCCGCCGACTTCGACTTCGTCCTGTTACCCGGCACAAAGAACACGATTCGCGACCTTCTCTGGTTGCGTCAGACGGGTCTCGCAGATTGGGTGATCCGTCAGCATCAGCGAGGATCGACGATCATCGGGATTTGCGGCGGGTTCCAGATGCTCGGCCGATCGATTCACGATCCGCTCGGCATCGAGTCGGACATTCCAGCCGCACCGGGCCTCGATCTCCTTTCCTGCCGAACCGAGCTCGGCGCCGAGAAAACAACGGTCGTCCGGCACGGGATGACCGCCAACCGGACGCCGTTCTCTGGATACGAGATTCATATGGGTGTCACGACGATGGAGGACCAGCTGCCTGCCTTTGCGACGTTCGACGATGGGGGGACTGACGGCATACGCGCCGACCGTGTCATTGGCACATATCTCCACGGCGCTCTCGAACATCCGGGCGTGTGTGCAGAGATCTTCGGGGTTGATCCCAGAGAGGAACCATCCAAGGCAGACCAGTACGCGCGACTGGCCGAATGGTTCGAAGCCCATCTTCGAGACCGCGCAGCGCTGGGGTTCGCGTGAGCACCGCGTACTGGGAAGTGCTTAAGGCCACGAGCGTTTTTGAGCTGCGTCGATGCGGGCGTTTCGTCGTGGTGGCGTTTCTGGAACCACATCGCGTGATCTCGACGTCGGCGACCAACGGCGGGCAACGCGACGACATCCTCTTCTTGCTGAACCATCAGAGTTGTGAAGGAACGGGCCATGCCGATCGTCATGCCGAAATCACAGCGCGCGGTGCGGAGGCATATCACGACGTCGTATGCGCCGAAGCCGGAGTGCCGCGCGAACACACGGCGACGATGGGGACCGCCGCGAACATGAACTACATCGCCGCCGTCACTGAAGCGGATGCCGATGTCGAAGTGACCGCGGTCGTAACCGGCGGCGTCGAATCCAATGCCACGTGTGCAGGTGATCCTGCCACCTGGCGCGAGACGTCCGCGGGAGTCGAAAAAGTTCCCGTGGCCGGCACGATCAATACGATGCTGCTGGTCGGCGTGCCGTTGACAACATCTGCGCTGGCCCGCGCCGTCGTGACGATGACCGAGGGCAAGACCGCGGCACTGCAGCGACTCGCAGTGCCGAGCCGGCAGTCCGCCGATCTCGCGACCGGTACCGGCACCGACCAGTACTGCGTTGCTGCGCCTCTGAGAACGGAGGGCGTCCGCACGTCTTGCAGTCCTCACGTCAAACTCGGTGAATTGATCGGCCGCGCGACTCGACGCGCAACCCAGGAAGCCCTGAGGTGGCAGAACGGTCTCGAGCCTAGTTACACCCGGGGCGTGTTTCACGCGTTGGGTCGATATGGAGTCACGGAGAAAACGTTTTTCGACGACGTCGCGCCGTTTCTGGAGGGCTCATCCCTCGAATTGCTTCGAAAGAACATGCGCTCGGCGTTGTACGAACCGTTGGTCGGGGCGGCAGAGCATGCATGCGCGGCGGTGCTGGATCGGGTGCGTCACGGAACGCTGCCCGAATCCGTCACGCGCGAAGCTCTCGTCCATCAATTGTCCTCGCTCGCGGCAAGCATCGCCGCGCAACCTGATCGATGGTCCGAGTTTAGGGTACGTCTTCACGCGCTCGACGCTGCAGAGCCAAAGACCCTGGCCATTGCCGCCCTGGCCTTCGGTTGGAGTGCGAAATGGCGCTCCCGGTAGGATTGGCGCCCGACGCCATCCTGCTCGGCGGCGGGTTGGCGCTTGACGTCGCGATCGCCGACCCCGAGTACGCCTGGCACCCAGTCCGCTTGATCGGACGCAGTCTGTCCGCCCTCGAACGACAGCTCCGTCGTCTCGGTCTCGGCGGCTATGGCGGCGGCATTGTGCTCTTCGTGCTACTCGGCGGATTCTGGACCTTGGGCGTGTCATTCGCGACGACGCTGCTGGCCATGGCCGTCGGCTGGCTCGGAACTGTCTTTCATCTGTTTGTCGTGTACTCGCTGATGGCGCTCGGCTCGCTGCTGCGTCACGGTCACCGGATCGAGGACGCGCTTCGTGCCGACGACTTGGAACGTGCACGGTTCGCCGTCTCGCAAATGGTCGGCCGAGACACGCAGCCGATGGATGCCGCAGGCTGCCGTCGCGCCGCCGTGGAGAGTCTCAGCGAAATCCTCACGGACGCCGTCGTCAGTCCCCTCTTCTGGTATGTCCTTGGCGGCTTGCCCTTGCTCGTGTTGTTCAAAGTGGTGAGCACAATGGATTCGATGGTGGGCTACAAAACGCCCCAATACCTTCGGTTCGGGTGGTGCGGTGCGCGCCTTGATGACGCGATGAACTACGTGCCAGCAAGAATTACATGGTTGCTCGTTTCATGCGTTGCAGCGGTCCTTCCTGGCTATTCGGGAAAAAAGGCGTTGCGGTACGGCTTCTCCGATCACTCGGTGCTACCAAGTCCCAACTCTGGATGGAGTGAGGCCGCGACGGCCGGAGCGCTGAGCCGTCGTCTGATTGGACCCATCTGGCAGCGGGGAGCGCTTGTGACGGACGTCTGGATCGGAGCGGATGCAGATCCCGCCCTCAGCAGCGGCTCTGATTATGATCGGGCGGTGATACTTGTCGCAGCATCTAGCCTTCTCGCCGCAATGATTGCGATCGCGGCTCTCTCCATAATCTGAACATCCCCCGATCCAAGCACGTGCCGAATGGTTTGCCTGTTCAGCGACATCCCAAAGAGGCGTGGCTAGTTATCTCCGTCATTCGCAGTGGTCGTTTTGTCCATCGTCCTTCAGTGATGGTGGGCTCTTAGTCCTCCGTCGTTCAAAGGCGGAGGACTTCTACTTCACCGTCCTAGCCGGTGGTCGCTGTCCAACGTCCTCTGAATGGTGGCTTCTTACCTCCACTTGATATCCCCGGCGGCTTTGAACGATACTCCCATCGATAAGCGATGGGAACACAAACCGCCTCGGAATTGCTGCCCGGTACTCTGGAGCTCTTGATTCTGAAAACCCTTGGCTCGGGTCAAATGCACGGCTACGCCATCGCGCAGCGGGTCAAGACACGCTCCGACAATGTGCTCGAGGTTGGAGAGAGCTCACTCTATCCGGCGCTGCAGCGCTTGCTGCTCAAGGGCTGGGTAAAGGCGGAGTGGGGCGTATCAGAGAACAATCGGCGCGCGCGCTATTACACGCTCACCGCAGACGGGCGCAAGCAAGTGGCCGTCGAATGTAAAGAGTTCGACCGCGTAATCGTCGCCATTCACAAGGTCCTGAACGCGACCTAGACCATGCGCGTGTTCTTTAGACGTGTTCTGCACCTGCTGCGACGGTCACGCGTCGCGGCCGACCTTGCGGAGGAGATGGACTTCCACCGCGAGATGAAGGAACGCGAGCTTGCGCAAGAAACCACGTCGCCGGCCGAGGCCGCGGCAGCCGCACGCCGTGCCCTCGGCAGTGTGGCGCTTGCCTACGACCGGTCGCGGGATGTGTGGCTCTGGCCGTGGTTGGACGGATTCCTTCACGATCTGCGGTTCGCGCTGCGCGGCCTGCGACGCGACCGTTTGTTCACCCTCGCGGCGATCGCGACGTTGGCACTCGCCATCGGGTTGAACGTCACCGTGTTCACCGTGATGGACGCGATGTTGTTCCGAGGCTACCCGATCGTAAAGCGGAACGATCGCCTGGTCTATCTGCAGGAACGGACGCCGCTTCGCACCAACCTCCTGTCATTCGCGGATGTCGAAGAGTGGCAGGCGCAGGCGCACACGTTTGAAGGGATCGGATATGTGAGCAGCCGACCCATCGCGTTCCGTGACGGCGAGGGACGGCCGATCGACATGACCGCCTCAACGGTGAGCGCGAGCACATTCGGACTGCTTCGCGTTCCGCCGATGCTGGGGCGCGACTTTTCATCGGCGGATGAAACGGCGGGCGCTGCGCCGGTCGTCATCCTCAACTATCGGTTCTGGGCTCAACGGTTTGCCAAACGGGCCGACATCGTCGGCGCGACCGTGCATGTCGATGGCGCCGCGGCAACCATCATTGGCGTCATGCCCGAGCACTTCGACTTTCCGCTTCCCGCTTCGGATGACGTCTGGATGCCGGTCGTCCGCACCCCGGAGTTGCGGCGGCGTGGGATCTTCGGGGGATTCGTTGCGTTAGGCCGCCTCGCGGACGGCACGAGCCGGCCGGAAGCCCTCGCCGAGCTCGAAACGATCAATCGCCGCCTGGAAGCGGCCTACCCGGCGACCAATCGCGGCCTGGTCCCTACGATGACGACACACGCTGGGCTCAACAGCGGTCCGGATGCGGCGATGATTTGGGGCTCGCTCTGGGCCGCCGCGTGGTTCGTGTTCCTGATTGCCTGCGCCAACCTCGCGGACCTGACGCTCGTGCGTACCATGGGGCGGTGGCGCGAATTCGCGACGCGAATCGCGCTCGGTGCCGGTCAGGCGCGGATGATCCGTCAGATCTTCGCGGAGAGCGTGATCCTGGCCTGCGCGGCGGGAGGGATCGGCTGGTGGCTGACGCGGTGGAGTCTGCACCAGTGGGAGGCGCTCACCATATCGCGGTACCAGGTTCTGGAATATACGGTCAATGCCGGCACGGTTGCGTACCTGACTGCCATCGCTGTCCTCGGCGCGATCTTGTGTGCGCTTGCGCCGATCGTCCGCGTGGTGCAGCTTGGCGCTGGCGGCGCGCTCAAGGCTGATGCCCGCGGCGCCACGCACGGTCTGCGCGGCAAGCGGCTGGCGGCAGCGCTCGTCGCCGGCCAGACCGCCCTCGCGATGGTGCTGCTCTCGGGAGCCGGCGTCCTCGTGCGGAGCTTCGTGAAGATCGTCAGCGCCGATACCGGCGTCCGCGAGGCCGAACGCGTGCTCGTGGGACGGCTTCGTCTCCCCTCCGACACCTATCCGAGCCCCACTACACGGGTGGCGTATTTCGATCGGCTCAACGGACAACTGCTGACCATTCCAGGCGTCGAGCAGACGTCGGTCGCCAACGTCCTCCCCGCGCATGGTGTCAATGCGCGGATATTCGAAATTGAGGGACATCCCAAGACGCCGGGCACCGAAGAGGCGGTCCAGTTCCTCACGATTGGACCGGATTACTTCGCAGTTGTGGGCGCGCCCGCTGTGTCCGGCCGCGACTTCAGCGATCGCGATCGCAGCGACACGCCGAGGGTCGCGATCGTCAACCAGGCGTTTGTGGCGAAGTACTGGCCTGGCGAAGGCCCAGCCGGCAAGCGCCTCCGTCCGGTGAATCGCAATCAACCTGGCGAGTGGCTCACGGTGGTCGGTGTCGCGCCGAACATCCAACAAGGCGATCCGGTTCGGCAGCAGTTCAAGCCGCTCGTCTATCTGCCGGTACGGCAAAGTCCGCAGCGGACGATGTTCTTCCTCGCAAAAACACGCGGGCCGTCGTCCCAGGTGGCGCAGGCCGTTCGGGCCGCGATTCAGCGTGTGGATGCCGACGTCACGCTCGAAGACTTCGCGGTGTTACAAGACAGCCTCGCGTTCGATCGCGACTACATGGATTCGGAGCACAGCGAGCTCGGTAAGCACGCGAAGGTGGCGCCCGCATTCGCGATCATCGCGCTCGTGCTGTCCGCCGTCGGACTCTATGCCGTGATCATGCACGCCGTGAGCCAGCGTACGAAAGAGATCGGTGTGCGAATGGCGCTTGGCGCATCGACGTCCACGATTCGTCGGATGATCTTTGGAGAAGGTCTGCGGCCCGTCGCCGTCGGGCTCACAGTCGGGGTAGCGCTATCGCTCGGCGTGAATCGGATTCTGCAGTCACAGCTCGTCGGCATCTCGCCGTACGATCCGGTCACACTGTCAACGGCACCCCTCGTGTTGATTCTGATCGCCCTGCTCGCCTGCCAGATTCCTTCGCATCGCGCGATGAGTATTGACCCGGCGGTCGCCCTGCGCCACGACTGATGAGCGAGCCTCCCACCTTTATATATAGTTGTCTCTGGAGTGTCGCGCTCGGATGACTGTGGTTCGTTTGTCCGCCGTACTTCTCGTACAGTGGTTAATCACTCCACCGTCTTTCGATAATGGTGGACGCCTTGTCCAACGTCATTGGGAGACGGCGGACTGATTGTCCGCTGTACTCGGAGGACGACGGACTTCTACGTCACTGAAGGCCAAAAAGATGGAAGGCGCTTTGAGTCTTTCGCTTTCAGTCCTCCGTCGGTATGCGATTCGCCTGGTCGACAACGACGATTTCAATGGGCTGACGTTCAGGCATTAGTTTCAAGCCGAGTTGATCCTCGAGGGCTCCAAATACGGTCGCATCACTCTTCGCAACGGCCGACTTGAGATCGTCGGGGGGCGCACCAGTCGGGAGCTCTTGCAGGTTTGCGGTGAAGGTGTATCTGCCTGCCAAACCTGTTCGATCGATGACAGGCCGGCCTACCGTCGGCATGGCTGACAGGGTATTCACAAAAGCCGACATTGGGTAGTTCTGGAATCGGAATCCACCAGCCCGATCAGGCGTTACATATTGCTCACCTCCGTTGCCCTCATTTAGCTTCGACCCACTCTTCGCCTGGACAAGTACGTAGATTGGTAACACGCGAGTTTCACGATGGACCTTTAGGTGAAACCGTTCTTCGAGAACAGGAAGGAGCATCTTTCTCATCTCGATGTCAGTGGTGGCCGTTGCAGCTTTGGCAATGATGTCGTAACGACTCCGGCTCGCGTTGTTCGTGATCCAATCCTCCCCTTGAACCTGATACCGTTTCACTCCGTACGCCATCTGAATGAACTCGCCGAGAGTAATGTTGAGATACGTGAGGTTTTGTTGCTCGATGCGGCGAGTGGTGCCGCCACCCTGCGTGTGGACTTTGACTGAGGCGACTTCGAACTGTGGCGTGGTCGTAACCTGAGCCAGTAAGACTGCTACACCCACACAAAGTTGGAACTTCATACTGATCTGGCTCGTTCGACGTGTTTGACTGAAAGGTGGTTAGCCGATGTCATGGAACACCTGCAGTGGTCGCTTTGTCCACCGTCCTCAAAGGACGGTGGACAAACAACCAACGTCATTTGTGTCTCGACGTTAGTTTGGCGATGGCCGCTCGGCGCGCTGGATTGTGAAGTGCTCGATCGCTCTCGTCGTCTTATCTAACCGAAGACCGAGCTGCTCACGTATGGCCGTCATGATGGACGGACCATTAGGGTCGATACCAGGCTCTCCAGCGGACGGCGCGACACCGACACCAGTCAGCCGAAATCGTTCGGGTGTCCAGTGCAACGTAATCGCGTAGGTGCCTGTCAGTCCCGTATGATCGGCCACGGGCGCTTTTGGTTCTTGTCCTTCGAGATACGCCGCCATTTCCCGCATGGTGATGCGGTTCACAATGAGTTGCCCGCCACCCGATTTCATCTGCCGTGGCTCCTCGGCCTGGGCCGTCGACACCGGCAGGTGCGGTCCACCAGAGTCGACGACAAGATCCCACGCAGGCCCTGGCGTCGTGTCGCGTTGCATGACCAAGTGAAAACGCTCCACCAGGAGCGTCTTTAGCATTTCTCGTAGTTGGTCCGGCGGCGCCTCGGAGGCGGCGCGGGCCTCGACCATGTAGCGATCCTCCCTCGAGAGCTGATTGGGGTAGGCCCAGGCGGGCCATCCAGACAACTGCCAGAGCTGAATGCGATACGCCGACATGATGAGGTCAACGAGACCGACGTTGATGCCCCGGATTCGGCCTTGCTGGTACACCACGCCGCAGCATCCGCCGAGATCCGCCGTCGCACCTCGAGGGCTTTGAGTGATGGACGCGACGTCAAATTCCAGCCTCGAGGGAGGCGCCGTTTGTGACGTCGGCACGGCGGCCCTCAATGGAACACCACCAGTGACAAGCGCAATGGCGCTGCTCGCGGCAATTGCGAGCAAGGCCCCCTGTGCGCACTTCCGGAGCGCCGACACAAAGAACGGTGGGATCGTCCTCATCTCTTCCTCCGTGAATCCGTCCAATGTCCTCCAAGGACGGTGGCTTACTAAACCATCGCATCGAATGACGGGTAACAAGTAGGCCACTGTGATCTACCCCAATCCAACACTCGATCCGCAGAAGGCCGGCGCTGTTCAGCGTTAGCGGGCCGGCACGTTTAGAATCGCGTCGAGCGCGGCATCGCGGCCCGCGCTGAAATCAGCGAATGTCGGTGGCACATAGATCTGCGGCGCGAGCCAGATGCGCTGATCTTGTGGCCACGAGCTTTGCCAGAATAGATGCGACACGTTCGCGATCAGTTTGCTGTACGGCAGAGTCAGTGGCACTTCTTCGCCGACGAAGTTGGGACTGGACCCGGTCGGCTCGCCGACGAACGCCGCGTTCGTAAAGCGCTCAAAGTAGGTTGCGGTGTTTTGGGCGGCCGAATAGGTCCGGCGGCCGATAATCACGAAGAGTTTGCCGCGTTGGTTGATCTTTCGATTGCTAATGAGGTCGAGCAGCAATGGGACACTGAGCGCCGTGTTGCCACCGTTGTTCCAGCGCATATCGATCACGAGCCGCTCGACGTCATTGCTGTCGATGAATTTTGTCAGTCGATCGGCAAACGCTGCGAAGAGTTCGCCTGGGTCATCGCGGACGCCATTGAACTGGAAGTACACGGTCTTCCGATCCCGGAGGTACTCGAACCACTGAGCCCGGTCCATGTGCTGGAGGTAGAGCGGCACGACAGGCAGCGTCGACGCAAACGTGATCCATGACACAGGCGCGGGCAGTGTGTTCCAAATGTTGGGGTTCTTGGTATCGGTGTCGACGACTACGTCCCGCTCCCGACCAGTCATATCGCGAACACTCAACGTCACACGGTTGGGGTCTTTCGCCAGACCTGCGGCATGCACCAATGGGAGATCGCGAAGCAGGTACGGCATCCGTGTTTTCGTCGGCATCGGATTGCCGCGGTCACGATCCTGATACTCCGCCATCGCCATCATCACGTCCTCGGCAATGCGGCCGTCGACCTTGACGACACGGGCTCCAAGGAGTTCGCGGTACGCCGGATCCGCGGCCGTGACGTAAAGGCCTTCGTCAAACCAGAAGAATCGCAGCGGCAGGGCGGCGCGAAACAGCGCGTTGTCGCCAACGTCGAACACAGCCGAGTGGCCGTCCTGGATGAAGACGAGTAGCTTCATGAGTCCGAGCACGACCTGACCGTCCGTCAGCCGAGGAATCGAGGCGTCAAGCGCCCGCGCCTTCGCGTCGAACTGCTCGAGCGTGACTGGACGCTGCACATACAGCTGCGGATTGAATCCTTTGCGACGCACCTCCCGCGCGAGCAACGCGAGGTCGTACCGCCACCCCTCGTCACGTGACATCTTTGAGACGTCTTTCAGCCCGAGCAAGTCGATAATTCGTGGATCCGTGCGGATCGAGGCGAGATCGGCATCCCGAATCGCCTGCGGCACATCCGGAAACCCGAGACTGAAGGCGCGCTGCAACGCCGTCACAGCGCGATCGGAATCGCCCGCTCGCGCGTAGCAGCGCGCGATCTCATAAATGGAGTAATACGCGCCCATGGCCGGCGCGCCGAGCTCGGCCGCGCGCTCAAAGGCGGGCACGGCCTGCGCGTACTCGCCGTTACGCTCCCGCGCGATGCCTAGGCCATACCAGTAATTCGGTTGCACTGGATTGAGCTCAACGAGCTTCGCGGCCAAACGCGCGGCTTCGGCCCAATCGCCTGTAGATTGCGCACGTTGCACATCGCGTGCGAGGCCAACCACCGCGGCAGGATCACTCTGCGCTGTGAGACTGACTGACGAGATTAAACCGGCCGCAAGAGCTACGAGCAACATCTGACGCATGTACACCCTCCCAGCGGACGGTTAACCGAGTCTTAAGCCCGTGATCCCAAGGTATTCGTCGCACACAAAAGAGAGTTCCGGCACGGGGAGCGCGTTAATTCTCGGTCGGCCTCTTGTCCAAACGGTCGACGATGATGGTTTCTACTGGGGCCTTGCGGGACTGCAGGTCGAGGCCCAGCGCTTTTACTGCTCGAATGATGGCGTTTCCCGTGTCGGCAGCACCGGCGGAGGTGCCAAACGCACCTGATCCCGCGAACGCGGCAAGCTTTTGCGTAAAGGCCATGCCCGCCATTGCGTCGGGCGGCACATCCAACGTGACTTGATAAATACCGGTGAGCGCCGTCGCGTCCACCACCGGGCGGTCCATGAACTGCGTCAGCCTGTCCGCGAGCGCAGACATTGTGATCGTCGGCATCTGCATCTGCATGCCGCCATTAGACCCCGCGGTCAAACGCACCGCGCCTGTGGCGCTGCCTCCGATCGCGATGCTGTCGTTATTCATACGAACGCTCAGACCGCCGCCGCCGTCCGCTTCCTCCTGGGCAGCGGCTTCCTTCAGTTTCGGGCCACCTCGTCCAACCACGAGGGCATACACAGACTGCTCGCGGTTCTCATGATGTACCGAGAGCTTGAACCGCTCTGCGAGCAGCCTCTGCATCATCTCGGGTGCGCGACTGAGCGATTGCCCCTCCGGAATCTTGGCGACGATGTCCCATCGGGTCTCGTTCAGCCAATTCGGTCCCGACAGTTGAAACGGTTTGACCCGGTACGCGTACGGGATCAGGTCCGCGAGGGACATGAATCCATAGTCGGCACGTGATCCGTTCACGGTCACGCCGACCCGAAATTGTCCGGCCCGGATGCTCTCGGTTGGAGGCGGCGTCTCCTTGATCGACGCTACGTCAAATGCGGCACGGACCGGGACGGCCGGTTCCTGCCCAAGCACCGACGGTGGACATAACAGCAGGATGCAGATGAAAAGCCGTTTCATGAATCACCCTTATCAGGAGCCGTCTCCATAGAGCGAGTCCCTCTGTGCATCGCCAACCTGCGCCCGAGGCTGCGCCCATTGACTTTCGCCGCCCCGTGGGGCATTGTATCCGTTACGGATATACTAGCACTGTTGCGGATGTAACCGATGCCTCGCGTCAAACACCCAGTCGAATTGTTGCCACTCACGCCCCCGGTATTTCACCTCCTGGTCGCGCTCTCTGACGGCGAACGACACGGATATGCGCTCATGCGCCAAGTCGCCGAAGACACCGACGGGACGCTCCGTCTGGGGCCAGGTACGTTGTACGGCTGCTTACAACGGATGCTGGACGCGGGTCTCATCGCGGAGTCGGACCAGCGAGCCGATCCGCAGTTGGACGATGAACGCCGACGCTACTATCGCATTAGCGACTTGGGGACGCGGGTCGTCATCGCCGAAGCGAAGCGTTTGGAAGCCGCGGTGTCGGCGGCTCGCGCTCGGCGATTGCTCCCCAAAGGCTCGAGGTCGTAAGGATGCGAGTTCCCACGCGGCATCCACGTTTGTCTGCCGTCGCCTGCACGGTGTACCGCTGGACCCTCTGCATCTATCCCCTGGAGTTCAGGCGGGCATTTGGTCACGAACTCGTGGTCACGTTCCGCAATCGAGTCGAGGACGTGCTGGACGGCGAGAGCATGATGGAGTGGTTCGCGTTTGCTGGACACATCGCCATCGATTGTGTGCGTACGTGCGGCACGCTGTTGACGGAGACTCGGACGTACCGCTCAATGTCGCTGCTCGGATTAAGTGACGACGATCTCTCTGACTCCGGCACCGCTGACTTGTCACACGTGTTTGTAGCGGCGGGCATCGTATTCAGCGCGGTGCTCTGGTACGCGCTGGTCGTCTCCAGTCGCAGATGGTGAAGAGCGGCGCGTCGGCGCACCAGCGCCCCGTGAGCAAGGGCTTTGAATCACGGCCTGGGGCCACAGAGAAGTCCGGCGACGTCCGCACCATGCGACTGAAGATCACTTTCTGCTTAGATGTGGCGCTGCTCGCGACAGTCTGTGTGTTGACGACCGTGTCTTTTACCGGATTATGGCTGCACGAGTGGCTGGGACTGGCGACCATCGGTATGGTGGTCGCACATCTGCTGCTCGCCTGGGGATGGATTGCCACCCAGAGCCGGCGTTTCGTGAGCACGCAATCTGCCCGTGAGCGCATCAACTATCTGCTCAACCTCAGTCTGTTCGCCGCAGTCACGGCTGTCACCTTCTCCGGTGTCATGATTTCGCAGAAAGCGATTCCGGCACTGACCGGTACGAATCCGGCGCCCGACATGAACTGGCACTGGGATGTTCTTCACAACCGGTTCTCTGACACTGTCGTGCTTCTCTCAGGGTTGCACCTCGCCATGAACTGGGAGTGGGTGCTCGCCGCTATCCAGAGAGTGTTGTTCCCGACGTTTGAGCACCTCCAGGACAGACTCCAGCGGTTTCGAGAAGGCGCACGGTGAACGTGCGTCGCACTCTTTCACGGATTGCCTTGATCTCACTCCTGGCCGTGATGTTTGCCGGCCTGACGGCACTGTATGGCGACACCGCCCCACCGTCTTTGCCAAGTGCATCCTGGCAGGCATTTCGACGGCATCGTGCCGGCGCGCCGGAGCTCGACGCGTTTGGGGAGTTCCTTGCTGAAGGAATGGTGGTCGCCATCTACGCTGTCGCCGGACGTCTCCTACTGCGAGTGCGACTCTCCCGCTCTTCACCACGAACACGAACCATTGTGGTTGAGCTTCGCGATGCAAGCTTCCCCGGAGACGTTGGCGAGTAAAGCCGCCAAGCCTCGTCGACGCTTGAATTATCTAGGGCAAGAGACTCGTGGCGACTGACACCGAGCTAGTGGGACGCGCCCGTTTCGGAGATGCAGATGCGTTCGGCGAGCTCGTCAGACGTCATCACCCTACGCTGTACCGGACGGCATTGGCCATCGTGCGCTCACCGCCGGATGCTGAGGATGTGACGCAGTGTGCTTGGCTGCAGGCGTATCGCCATGTCAGAGAGTTTCGTGGCACCTCGAGTGTCACGACATGGCTCATTGCGATTACGCGCAATCACGCCTTCGATCATCGTCGGGCACGCCGTCGACAGGCGCGATGGCGCCGAGACGATGTGCCAGTCGACTTGCTCAGCGAGCGATGTGTGTCAAGTCGTGTGTCTCCGGAGGATCTCACGCTAATCAACGAGAGGAAGATCGTGCTCCATCGCGCTGTCGAGTCGTTGCCAGGCCACTTACAAACGGCGCTGAGACTCTGGCACAGCCAACACTCGTATGCCGAAATGGCAGCAATGACCGGTGTGGCCGTCGGAACGATGAAATCGCGCGTGTGGGAAGCGAAAAGGCGTCTCGTCCACCGAGAATCGACAGCCTTATCTGATGAGCAATGCCAGACGCGACACGCTGCTCGATCATGTTCGTGAACTACTCGAGGCGCTTCAGAAAAGAGCGGGTTTCGAAGAGGACTTCTGTCTCGTTTGAAATGAAGATGTAGTGATCCGCGCCGAAGATGCGAATCACTCTCGCCCGAGGCACGACCTTGGTGAGGGCATTCGTGAACGCTGTTATGTATTTCTGCTGTGCCACGTACAGGTCCTCGAGGTTCTTCCGATCCTGCGCGTTTCGAATTTCATAGTTCTGCAACTGGTCTTCTACGGGAATCGGAACGGCAACCAAGGCGAGAACCGGGACTTTGATCGACGCGTAGTCCGGACGGGGGTTGCCCGCCGTGATGAGTTCTCCGATATGCGAGGCGATTCGGCGTTCCCCCATGCGTCCTTCAGGAGTGGTCTTGGTCATCGCGCGAACGTCACCTTCGGGAAATGGGACACGACGGCCAAGTAGCTGCCACTTCATATACTCGTCGAACGTCGGCGAACCTCGCGGCGGAGGCGGACTCGGATATCGATCAGGCGGCCGTTTCGCGAGCAAGTTGTTGAAATCGGTGAAGTCATATGTCGGATCAGAGAGCCCGTCCAAATAGACAAACCCCGCGATTCGATCCGACCGCTTACCCAAGACGGTCATTTCCTTACCGCCGAGGGAATGGCCCATGAGCACCGGAGACGGAATCTTTAGGGTGTCGAGAACAACGAGGACGTCTTGCGCCAGCCGCTGAATGTCATAGCCGTGAGTCACCAGCGAGGAATAGCCAAAACCGCGGCGCGTGATGCCATAGACGTGGTTGGTCTGCGAGAGCTTTTCGGCGAAGGTATCGAAGACGTGTGCGGAGTTTCCGTAGCCTGTGAGCAAGACAATCGGTCGGCCCGATCCACCCCAATCCAGCACTTCGAGTGTGACGTCCGGCTCCACCCTCACAAATCTGACGGTGTGACGTGAAGGATCTTTCCACTCTGTTCCTAACAGAACGAGTAACGACAGGGCCAATGCTGTTTTCATCATCGACATATATCGTTCTCAAGAAATAGGCAATGGTTACAGACATCAGACGTCGACGTTAGGCTCCTACCTTGACCTTGGACACCGTCGATTACACTAGTTCACTATATCCGTAACCGATATACTAGCACCGTGACGGATGTAACCGACATCAGTTCACTGCCCGGGCGCGAGCCTTCGGCAAGCAGAGACACGTTCCCAGAATTGAGGGCAAACTCTGCGCCAAGGTTGTGTGGCCTGAGTCACCGGTAGTCGGGAACTTTCAGGGTGGATCGCTCGAATATACACGGACAGTTCATGAAGGAAGGTTGCTGAGAGATGAAGAAGCTTTCCGTCGTCATCCTGGCATTTGTGGCGACGCTGGCTGCCAGCCGAGTGGATGCGCAAACGCCGCGAATCACCGGCCGCTGGGAGATCAAAGAACTCCCGGACACGCATCGGATTCAGATCATTTTCTTCCGAGCAGCGAATAGCATGACGGGCAGCAATTACGCCTATACACCGTTGCTGTTCCGCGGTCTAACACGCGAGCAAATCGTCGGTGCCGGCAAGACTGCGGCGCACTTCGATATTGTCCGAGACGCTGGAACATTTGTCTGCGAGGGGAATTTCAACAATGGTCTCGGAATGGGGACGTTCTCCTTTCTGCCCGACCCATCCTTTATCGCCAAGGCGGCAACGCTAGGGGTTTCGGACGTTGCATCAAGTCAACTCTTCGAGATGGCGCTGTACGAAGTCGGATACGGACTCTTGGAGGCACTCCGAGCGGCCGGCATCGGCGGTTTGACTGGTGCCCAAGTGGTACGAATGGGGACACAAGGAGTAACCGCGCCGTACATTCAAGGTGCGCGACAACTTGGGTTAGCAGTCACCGCCTCGGATCTGGTTGCAATGCGCGTCCACGGCGTCGATCTCGACTTCGCGCAACAGGTTAGGCAGCTCTATCCAACCGCGTCAGTTCAGAACTTGATCGAACTGCGAATTCACGGGCTCGACGCGACCTTCGCGCGCAACATGCGAAAAGACTATCCTCTCGCTTCCCTTGGGGAAGTCCTCGTTCGATTCGAGCATGGCATTTCACGATGAGTTCGCCAGAAACACGAACCAGTCCCACGATGAAACAACCCCATGGCGATTCTTGCCGTCGAATAACCATGAAAAACATCGTCTTCGTGATGGTTACCTTCGCGACACTAATCGCCGGAATAGCTGAAGCTCAGGACTTCTCGGGCACGTGGCAGGGCACCTTGCTCGTGAACGGACGAGAAGCTCGCCTTGTCATCAAGATCTCAAGTGATGCAGGCGCCCTCAAAGCGCTCCTGTACAACATCGATCAAGGCGGGAACGCAATCGCGAGTGGTCCACTGACCCTACAGGGTTCAAACGTCAAAGTCCCTTTCCCGGGAATCGACGGAACATATGAGGGCAAACTCAGCCCCGACGGGAATGCACTGGTCGGGACATGGACCCGGCTGCAACCCCAGCCTCTCAACCTGAATCGCGCGACCGCCGAAACGGCCTGGACGATTCCCGCGCCGCTGGCTCCACTCAAGCCCATGGCCGCCGATGCGAATCCCAAGTTCGAAATTGCGACGATCAAGCCTTCCCCGCTCGACGACCCGCGGTTGCCGACCATGCAAATACAACCCCGGCGGTTGTTGACCTGGAACAAGTCCGTGATGAATCTCATCTCGGAGGCCTATTCGCTCAATCCCCGTGAGATCCTGAATGCTCCGGATTGGCTGAATACGAAATACGACATCGTTGCGCAGCCTGACGGGGAAGGTCAGCCCAGCGTGCGGCAGTGGGATCTCATGCTGCGGAAGCTTCTGGCGGATCGCTTTCAACTCTCTTTCCACTGGGACAAGAAAGAAACCTCGGTTTACGAGCTCAGTGTCACGAAGAGCGGCGCAAAGCTCACGGCGAGCGCCGGTGATCCAAACGGAACGCCGAACTTAGCCATGCCGGCGCGTGGTCGATTCAGGTTCAGGAACGCAACGATGGCGGATGTCGCAGGCGAGCTGCAAGGAGTGCTAGATCGGCCGGTCGTGGACAAGACGGGGATTTCGGGGCACTACGACATCGCGTTGAATTGGACTCCGGATGATTTCCAGGCCGCAAAGCTCAGTGGCTTCCCTGCGCCACAACAGTCGAACAGCGAATTTCCGGATCTGTTCTCGGCACTCCAAGAGCAATTGGGACTACGGCTCGAATCGACCAAGGCGCCAGTCGACGTGATGATTATCGACCACGCAGAGAAACCTTCAGAGAATTGAGGTGGCGGAATGAAGCGGTTGATTCGCGTCGGATTCGTAGTGCTCCTCGGCACGGTCGTTGCCCGTACCCAGCAGCCCCGTTCGTAACTTCCATCGTCCTCACTGACTGCGCACGACGAGTGAGATCGCCGCAGTCAGGCGCTCCCACTGCGCTGCCTCTTGTGACAAGGCTTTACGTCCGCGGCGGGTCAACGAATAGAACTTTGCCCGCCGATTGCTCTCACTCTCCTTCCACGCTGCCTTGATCAGACCCTGCTGTTCGAGTTTGTGTAACGCGGGGTAGAGAGAGCCTGGGCTGACTTGCAACACATCACAGGACATCTGCCGCAGCCGCTGACCGATCGCCCATCCATGCATCGGTTCATGTGCGACGACGGTAAGTACCAGTAGATCAAGAGTCCCCTGCAACAGATCCTTCGGCTTGCTCATCGCGTCTTCCTCTCGGTTACCGACTAGAGTATCATGCGTAGCCGTGACGGTGATCGGTCGCCTTCGCAACACATTCCGCAGAGCGAGAGTCGCCGCGGACGTCGACGATGAACTGCGTTTCGACTTCGACATGCGTCGTGCCGACTACATCGCGAAAGGCTTGAGTGTCGCAGACGCCGAATCGCGAGCCCGTCGTGAAACTGGCTCACCGACGTATGTTCGCGAAGTGATGCAGGCCGCGCACCTTATCCCGTGGATTGAGACGCTGCTGCAAGATCTCCGACTCGGTCTCCGACAGCTCCGTCGCCGCTCATTGCTCTCGCTGATCACCATCGCCACGCTCGCGCTCGGGATGGGCGCGACGACCGCCATATTCTCTGTTGCAGATGCGGCGTTGCTTCGACCGCTGCCGTATCCTCGCGCGGATCGCATCGTCGCGGTGAACGAACGCGGACGTGATGGATTCCTCTCTCCGACGATCCCCGAGTTCTTGGATTTCAAAGGCGCGAACCACTCGCTCGACGACATGGCGTTCTTTGACAGCCGGGACTTTCAGATCTCAGGCAGCGACGAACCCCAGCGGGTCTTCGCGGCGCGCGTGACCGCGGAGTTCTTCCCGCTGCTTGGCGCACGCCCGGCTCTCGGTCGATTCTTCGAAGCCACCGAGACCGCCCACGGCACCAGCGACGCCGTCGTACTGAGTTACGCACTCTGGCAGCGAGCGTTTGGCGCAGATCCAGCGGTATTGGGACGCCGCGTGTCGGTGAATGGACTTCGCAGCACCGTGATCGGCGTGATGGCGGCCGACTTCTCTGTGGATTACGCATCGCTCTCATTTCCTGAGCCCATCGATCTGTACGTGCCGTACCCGATGACGCCGATCTATCTGAGCCGATCCGGCCCGGACTCCGCGGCAAGACGAGTCACCGTCCTGGCGCGGCTCACGCCGTCGGCGACGCTCGAGTCGACGCGGGCTGATCTACAAATCGTCGCAGACCGGCTCACGCACGACTATCCAAATCTCTACCGGGGCATGAACGGCGAGCGCCTGCCACTGGTCGTCGCGGTACGTCCACTACGAGACGCCATCCTCGGCCGAGATCGGACGGCGCTGAACCTACTGATGGGTGCGATGGCCTTTGTGCTCCTCCTGGCCTGCGCGAATACCGTGCAGACGCGTTTGGCGCAGGGACTGGCACGCCACCGCGAGTTTGTGCTCCGCGCAGCGATCGGCGCGGGACGCGGTCGGCTGATTCGGCAACTGCTCGTGGAAAACCTCGTGCTGGTCAGCGCCGCGGCGGTGTCCGGCGTGGTGGTGGCCCGGATCGCCCTGTCGCTGCTCCTGGCGATGCGTCCATCGAGCCCCATGACAGCGGCGGTGGTGTTGAACGTTCGAGCGCTGGTCTTCATGGGTGGCTTGCTCATCATCACCACACTGCTGTGTGGCTTGCCTCCGGCGCTCTCGATTTCGCGAGCGCGCTCATCGCTCATGCTGAGCGTGAAGACCGCGGCGGGTGACAAGAGTCAAGAGCACCTCCGTGGGTTGCTCGTCGTTGGGCAGGTCGCGTTGGCGCTCGTGCTGCTTTTTGGTGCAGGTGTGCTCTTTCGAACGCTGGTCACGCTTCGCCACTCCGTCGAAGGCTTCTCTCCCGAAGGCGTGCTGACCATGCAGATGCGCATGCGGTATCAACGGGCAGTCACGTTCACGATCCCTGGGCAACCATGGCAAGAGATCGTCGACCACGTCGAGCACGCCCCGGGAGTCGCGGCCGCGGGACTGACCACCGCCCTTCCTCCGGGCGGCCGTGAGTTCACGTTCACGGTGCGAGGAGAGGCGACAACAGTGGCCACACGCCACATCGGGCGCGCCGTCTTTGTGAGTCCGGGATTCTTTGCGGTGCTACGCATCCCGCTGATCGCCGGGCGAACGTTCACCGCTCAAGATACGCCGGATCGCCCGAGAGTCGCGATCATCAGCGACGATGCCGCCCGAACACTGTGGCCTGGCCGCTCGGCGATTGGTCAGACGATCGACGACGGACCGTCTCCGCTAACGGTTGTCGGCGTCGTCGGCGTGGCGCGCGTGTTCGGGACGGCGACGGTACCACCGCCGCAGATTTATCTGCCCGTGCTGTACACGCCAGAGCCGAACATGCTGATGGCGGTTCGAGCGGCAACCGGCACCACTAGTGTGTTCCCCGCCGTCCAAGCCGCTGTTCGTCGCGCCGACCGCGATCAGCCGATCTTCCGTGTACGCGACATGAGTGACCTGCTCTCCGATTTCGAGAGCGGTCCGCGAACGCTGGCGATGCTCTCAGGGGCATTCGCACTCCTTGGGCTCATGCTTGCTGGGTCTGGGCTGTACAGCGCGATTTCGTTTCTGGTTGGGCAGCGCGTTCCGGAAATCGCGATCCGCGTGACCCTCGGCGCAGGAGCGATGGCGGTGTTGCGACTCGTCGGTAGTCGACTGCTCGCGTGGACGCTTGCCGGCTTAGCGCTTGGCGTGGCTGGGGCCTATGCAGTGTCTGGGTTTCTGCGCAGTCTCATCGTGGGGGACATCCGTCCAGCGGATCCGTTCAACCTTGCGAGTACCTGTGGGCTGTTCCTGCTCGTAATCGTGTTCGCGGCGGCTGTGCCGCTACGCCGCGCGTTAACTACAGATCCCGCCGTCGTGCTTCGCGCGGAGTGACAGCCCAGAACCTAATTGCTTGCCTTCTGACTATTGAAGTAGTTAGGGGCGGCGTCTATCTGTGTCGCAATTCTTGTGACACACCCGCGGACACGTGTCTTACGTCAACGACTTACAGCGGAATTCCTGTCGATCGGTTATCAGAGGTAGCTGGAGAATCGAGCAGAACGCCCATAATGTGGCCACATCCTTGCGCATGTGGTGAGGAACTTCCGCGAGGAATATAACCGTCTTGCTATAACCGATCGGCGACGTTTTCAAGACCACCGCCATCGACCACTCGGCCATCCCTCCGCAAAAGGAATTATCGCCCGGATGCACTTCGCCTACAGTGGACTTTCCTGTTTGCCGCCAGCCGCCCATCGCGCGACATTGAGGTCGCTATGTACAAGACCAAGCCGCGGTTCCAATGCCGCATGCCAACCTCGGCGCGCCGGCGTAACCGTCGCCTGACTCACCATTCCAGGGACTCGACACATGCCGCGCATCATTGTCTTCGACGTCAACGAGACGCTGCTCGACCTCCGTGCGCTCGAACCGCATTTCGCGCGCGTGCTCGGCGACTCGCTCGCATGTCGTGAGTGGTTCAGCACCGTGCTGCTGTACTCAGAGGTGGTAAGTCTCGCCGGTCCGTACGTGGACTTCGGTGCGCTCGGCAGCGCGGCGCTCGACATGGTCGCCGCCGGCCGGAACGTGTCGCTCTCCGCCGTCGATCGCGGCGCGATTCTGTCGGCAGTGCGGTCCCTGCCCGCGCATGGGGATGTTCACGACAGCCTGCGGAGACTCACCGACGCCGGTTTCCGGATGGTGGCCTTGACCAATTCTTCGCCGGCAATGGTTCAACAACAGCTGCACCATGCAGGCATCGTCGACTTCTTCGAGCGGACGTTCTCAGTAGACGCCGTGCGGCGTTTCAAGCCCGCGCCCGAGCCGTACCGATTCGTCGCGCGTGAGCTCGGCGTGGAACCCGGCGGATTGCGGATGGTCGCGGCTCACGCGTGGGACGTCGTGGGCGCGATGCGCGTCGGGTATGCCGGGGCGTTCGTCGCCAGGCCGTTCAAGGTGTGGTATCCGCTGGCCCCGCCGCCCGATATCGTGGGCCCTGACCTTCGCGACATCGTCGAGCAAATCATCGCGCGCGACGGCGCCTCCACGGAACTTCTCGGTGGGCTGAACTGAATACAACGGTGTCAAAGTACACAGCTCATGAAAGGTCAACGATGACGAAGACAGCCCTCCTGCTCGCCCTGGCGGCGGTGACGCCGGTTTTCGCCCAGCCGCAGGCCAAGTTCGACGTCGCCGACGTCCATGTGAGCCCGACCGCGAAGGGCTTCGGACAGAACTTCGGCGGCGTGTTGCGCGAAGGCCACTACGTGAACCGCGACGCGACGATGCTGAATTTAATCTCGTCGGCATACGGCGTCCCGGAGGACACGATCTCCGGCGGGCCCGGCTGGATCAGCCTCGATCTGTTCGACGTCGTCGCCAAAGTGCCGAACGGCACGACGCCGGCGACAGCCAATCAGATGCTGCAGGCGCTGCTGTCGGAGCGCTTTGGCCTTGTCGTCAATCGCGGCACGAGGCCCGTGTCCCGCTACGTGATGAGCATCGGCAAGGGCGGATCGAAACTGAAGTCCTCAGGCGGATCTGGAACCCCGTCGTGTCAAAACATCCAGCAGGGGCCGCCGGGAACTCCGGGCGATCCCGCGTCACAGCCCAATGTCAAAGTCGCCTGCCGGAACCTGACGACGGCGGCCATTGCGGAGAATTTGCGTCAGATGGCAGGCGGGTACTTCGATCGCGACATCGTCGACGCCGTGAAGCTCGAAGGAAACTGGGACTTCGAGCTCGAATGGACGCCGCGAGGCGCGCTTGCGGCGAAAGGCGCGGACGGCATTTCCGCCTTTGACGCCGTGGACAGGCAGCTGGGGCTGAAGATCGAACTGAAAGACGTCCCCCTGGAATCGCTGGTCGTCGAGCGCGTCAACCGAACGCCGACGCCGAATCCGAAGGGCTTCGAAGCAGCGCTCGCGCTCGCGGCCGCACGGTTCGAAGAAGCGGATATTAAACCGGCCGATCCGAATGCGCCGCCCTTCCTCGGCCTTCTCTACACAGGCGGCAGCCAGATGCGCGCGGGAGGCACGCTGCGCCAGATGATCGCGATGTCGCTGCAGATCTCCCCCAATGTCGCTGAGGACATGGTCGTCGGCCTGCCGAAATCGGCGGACACGCAGCGATGGAACATCCTCGCCAAAGTGCCGAGCACGGGCGAGGGCGCTCCGAACATCGTCCGCGGCGGCACGCGGCCGCCGCCGCTCAGCGTCGGCCTCGAGATGCTGCGCGGATTGCTGGTCGAGCGATTCGAGATCAAGACGCATTCAGAGAATCGTGAGGTGACCGTCTACGCCTTGACGCTCGCCGGCGCGAAGCCGAAGATGACGCAGTCCGACGAGGCCGAACGTTCGGGCTGCCGGCCCGATCCCGGCGCTTCGAAGCCGGTGCCCACCATCAACGTCATGATCGCCTGTAAGAACACGACGATGGCCGATCTCGCGCAGACAGTGCAGCAGCAGGCGAATGCCTACATCGATCACCCGATCGTGGATGCCACCGGACTCAGTGGCGGCTGGAGCTTCGTGATGGGGTGGACGCCGAGAGCGATCGCGCAGCCGGCGACGGGATTGAACCAGACCGCGAGCGATGCGCCGTCAGATCCCAACAGCATCTCGGTCTTCGATGCGCTCGAACGCGAGCTTGGTCTGAAGCTGGTGAAACAGAAACGCTCGATCCCCGTCGTCGTCGTCGATCATGTGAACGAGAAGCCGGTCGAATGAGTGATTGCGCGTGACGAGATTGCGCCGCACGCCGCGTGACGCTCAGCGGCCGGCTTTCAGATTTATTTCAGCCACACCGCCCTTCACGACGACCGTCGTCCCGAACGGACGGGAAGAGTCCGCCAGCCGCTGAAGGATGTACCCCGCCTGATCGCCGGTCACGGGTTTCGGCAAGCCCCGTGTCTGCAGGAAGAGATTGTTCGTGTGCTCGTCGTGCAGGTCAGGCTCGCCCTGCCCGATCTTGTTCATCGCGATCGGCTTGAATGTGATGGATTGGAGCGTCTTGCCACGGAACTCGACGTGCGCGATCACGCTCTCCCAGAAGATGGGCTCGTCGAGCTGAACATCGATGGGGGGAACGTTGTAGATGAAGTTGCCCAGGTCGTAGAAGATCGGCCGCCCTCGATAGATCTCCACGCCGTGCACGACGGGGATACCGTGCATCACGATGATGTCCGCACCGGCATCGATCTCTTCATGCGTCCACTTCTTCAGCCAGTCCGCGGGAGCCAGGCGCTCCGGTAATTCTTCGTTGAGAATCGCGGCGAACGGCCGGTTCAGAAACACGTGATTGTGCTCGTACACCACAACGTAGTCGGCGTTCTTACGAGCATCCCGGATGCTTTGAAGAATGCGCTGTCGATCTTCGGCGTTCGGCTCGTTCCCCGGCTGCGGCGGCAGCAGCGTTCTCGACTCGTTCGGCCTGCCGCCGGCCTCGATCCGGAGCTCGTTCACGCCGGGATGATCCGCCGTCGCCATTCCTCCTTCGGCGATGAGCCCCGACGCCATGGCGACCAGCGCAATTCTCCCCTTCGGCGTCTTCAAATACCCGGGCGCGGACGCTTCCTTCAGGTTGTTGCCGGTCCCCGCATGCGCGAGGTTCCGCGCCGACACTTCATTCAGGGTGTTTTGAATGCCGGGAACTTTCAGATCGTACGAGTGATTGTCCGACAGCGCGAGGAGGTTGAAGCCGAGCGCTTTCAACGCATCGAGCGCCGCAGGCGGCGTCAGGAACCTTCCGTCTTTGGGAGATTGCCCCTTCTCGATGACTGCCGCTTCGAAATTGGTGAAGACGACGTCCCCTTTGAGCAGCGGGGCGATGGCCGTGAACGTCTCCGGCGAGTGGACGCGGAAGTCCGACCGGATCATCGACTGGCCGGTCAGCGTGAAGCTGATCGCCGGCGTCGGCTGTTGTGCCCGAGCGGGCGCCTGCGCCGAAAGCACAAGCCCGAGCGCAGAGATCGACGCGATGACTCCAATGATCCGGCTGTTGATCGTCATAACGCCGGCATGCTACACCCGTGACGATTCGCTGGGAACGAAATTCTAGTCGGCCTTCGGCCGCTCGACGTGGTCGATCACGAGGACATCGAGAGAACGCTTCGCCGGCTCGAGCGCGAGACCGAGCCGCTCCTGCAGGGCCGTGAAGACTGGAGGCGAGGAATCGGAATGCTGTTCGCGTTCATCGCTCGCCGGATTCGACTGCGACAACCGGCTCCACGGCGGAAGGTCGATGTCGAAGTTGCCGGCAATCTCCGTTCGGTCCACGACCGGGCGCTCCGTGAACACCGACAGAGTATTCGCCAGTTCGGACATCGTGACCGTCTTACCGGAAAGACCAGCACCGGGACCGCCCGACACTCTGTGACAAGGCGACGGCGTGCCGCTGCAGTCTCGCTCGGGTGCGCGCGCGAGCTTCGCGCCACTCGTCGCGACGGTCAAGACGTAGACGGGGACATCATGTGCTTCATGATGCAGTCGAAGGTTGAAGCGCGTGGCGAGCAGTGACTGCAACATGAGACGTACTTGTTCTCTCGAGACGGCATCAGCGGCCGCTTTGGCGTCGATGCTGTACAACTCGCTCAACATCGTACCGAGCTCGCGCGCCGCGGAGACCTGCTGAGGCTGGACATCGTACGCAACCTGAATGATGTGCAGCAGGTTGTCGTTTTTCACGCTCACGCGACCGCCCGGAAGGAACATGACGCCTGTTGGGCCAGGTTCGAACGCTGTGCGTTTGATGGAGGCCACTTCGAACTCAGACACACGGCGGTCAAGTGGTCCCTGGGCGACCGGACGCATCGCCCATGATCCAGCAACGAGAAGGGTGACGAGAATACGCTCGAGCAATCGTGACACCTGTTCCATTCACGCACAGGCTCAATCTAGTTCCCGTCTCTCTAATCTGGAGTCGGATGCTCTTTACGCTCAATCGGGCGTCACGTCGTTCGCAGCACTTGCGTCATGGCGGCCACCACGCGTTCCCATTGTTTGGTTTCCGCCGCCAGCCGTCGTTTTCCGCTGCCGGTCAACGCGTACGACTTCGTCCGCCGGCCATCGGTGACGGACCATTCGCCGGCAATCAGGTCGTCAGCTTCGAGACGGTGCAGGGCGGGGAAGAGCGAGCCGGCCTGCACCTGAAACGTTCCGCTCGTCACCTGCTTGATCCGATCCGCGATCGCCACGCCGTGCAGCGGCTCGAGCTGCAGCGTCTTGAGGATCAACAGGTCCAGCGTGCCGCGCAGAAGATCTGTCTTGTCGTGTTTCGCCATACATCCGATCTGGACTTGATATAGAAAGTCTATATGATAGGGGCCGATGATGCAAGCCATGCGCACCTTCTGGCGGCGCGTTGCCGGCCTGGTCCGCCGATCGTCCTTCGAACGCGATCTCGACAGCGAGTTCAACAGCTATGTCGATGAGCGCACGCAGGCGCTTCGCCGCGCGGGCGCCAGCGACGCCGAAGCGCGGCGGCGGGCGCTCATGGAATTCGGCTCGGTGCAAAAAGTGAAGGACGAGTGTCGCGACGCCCTGCGGCCGCGTCTCGTCGACGTGTTCCTCCAGGACATCCGCCACGCCGCGCGGACACTTTGGGGGAACCGCGGATTCGCCGCTTCCGCAATCGTCATCCTGACCGTCGGCATGACCGCCAGCACCGGACTGTTTGCCGTGGTGGACGTCCTCGTCCTGCACCCATTGCCGTATGAGGGCGCCGATCGCCTGGCGCGCGTGCAGCTCGTGACGTCGTCCGGACGGCCACGCCGCGCTCCGGTGACGACGGCGGAATTTCTTGCGCTGAGGCGAGCCTCCACGCTCGACGCCGTCTACGCCACGGACGCCTTCACGAAAACCCTCGAAGGAGGAGAGTTCCCCGAATCGGTAACGGCGGCGTTCTACACGGGCAACGCGCTATCGGCGCTCGGCATCAGGCCGTTGATTGGCCGCGTCTTCACGGAGGCCGACGCGCCGATCGGCGTGCCGCCGCAGCGTGTCGCCGTGCTGAGCCGGCAGTTCTGGCAGCGGCACTTTGCCGGCCAGCCGGCCGCGATCGGACAGACGCTGCGGCTCACGGGCGAGCCTTTCACTGTGATCGGCGTCGTGCCATCGGAGTCGGTGAGGGACGTCACGGACATCATCCTGCCGCTGGCGATGACATTCGATCCCAAAGAGCGCTGGCCTGTCACCGTGCGCGTCAAAGCCGGCGCGTCGCTGACGACGGCGGAGGCAGAGCTGCAGCAGATGTACCAGCGGTTCGCCGACACGCGGCCGGGCGATTTCTCCCGCGGCTTCCGCGTGCACTTGCGCCGTCTGCTGGATGAGGAGCGGGGATCGACGTATGTCCCGATCGTCAGCGTGCTATTCGCCGCCGCGGCGCTGCTGCTGCTGATCGGATGCGTGAACGTGACGATTCTCCTGTTCGCGCGCGGCAGCCACCGCGTCCACGAGCTCGCCCTGCGTCAGGCCCTCGGCGCCACGCGGGGACGCCTCGTCTCGTTGCTGCTCTGTGAGACGCTGCTCATCACGTTCGCGGCGACGGCGCTCTCGGTGCTCCTGCTGACTCGGGTGCTGCCGCTGCTGCTCGCCGCCGCTCCTCCCATCGTCTCCGACCGCGCGGGACAGATCGTCGTGGGTCCAACGGCCATTCTTTTCGCGACGGCGGCCGCCGTGATCACCACGGTGATCGCCGGACTCTGGCCGGCGCTGGTGGTCTCGCGCCCACGGAGCAGCGCCATGCGTGACGCATCGGCCGTCAGGACAGGCACCGGCCGCGCCGGTGCCGGCGTCGTGGCCGTGCAGATCGGCGTGGCCGTAATGTTGTTGGCGGGAACCGGTGCGGCGATTCGCTCGCTGCTCGAGCTCTATCGCGCGTCCCTTGGCTACGATCAGACGCACGTCACCATCGCGCAGCTGAATCTTCCCGAAGGGCGCTATCCCGCGTGGCCGGAGCGCGTCCGATTCTACGAACGGCTGCGATCCGAAATCGCCCGGACCTCGAGTGTCGACAGCTCGACGCTCAGCCTCGTGCCCACGGTCACACCGCCGCAGATCAGCGGGCCAACGCTCATCGAGGCTGATGGTCTGCGTGGGGAGCGGGAAGTTCGAGAGGGCGCGATCGCGTCCGACTACTTCTCGACGTTGAGGATTCCGCTCGTGCGCGGGCGCATGTGGTCGGCGTCCGAGGACGCGCGCGGCGACGGCGTGGCCGTCATCAACGAAACCCTGGCGCGGCAGTTGTGGCCGAACGAGGACCCTGTCGGCAAGCGCATCCGCAACATGGCGATCGCCGGACGCCTGCCGGTCTGGCAGCTGCGCGCGCCAGGGCGCGACGGCTGGTTCAGCGTCATCGGCGTCGTCCGCGACACGCCGAATCAAGGCGTCCGTGAGCCGGTCGCGGGGGCGATGTACTACCCCTACACGGCCGCCCTCAGCGACATCGCGGTGCTGATCATTCGAACCAAGGGAGATCCGTCGGCGGCCGAGCGCGACTTGCGTGCGGCGGTAAGCCGTGCTGATCCGGGCCTGCCGATCATGCGGTTCATCCCGCCGGCGCAATTCACCGGCGTGCGACAAGAACGATTCGTGACCGAGCTGCTCGTCACATTTGCCGGCGTGGCGCTGCTCCTCGCGTCGTTCGGGCTCTTCAGCGTCTCGTACTATTCGGTCGCGCGCCGCACGCGGGAATTCGGCATCCGGATCGCGCTCGGCGCGACACCGCTCGCCGTGGTCCGCTCCGCCCTCCAATCGACCATGCTGGCTGTCTTCGCCGGCCTTGCGGCCGGATTGGCCCTCAGCGTCGGCCTGAGCTCGATCCTCGCCCGATGGTCGATTCGCAATGTCGACAATCCGGTCGTCTTGATGGCCGCCGTCGGCACGCTGCTGGTATCGACGACGATCGCGACGCTTATTCCCGCGCGACGAGCCACCGCGATCGAGCCGACGATCGCGTTGAGGGTGGAATAGCGGTGGATCTCTCCGACCTTGCGCTCGTCGATCGCGCACGCCGTGGAGATTCCTCCGCGTTTGGTGAGCTCGTCTCGCGGCATCATGCCTCCCTTGTTTGTGCTGCTCTGGCAATCGTTCGTTCGCCTGAGGATGCCGAAGACGTCGCGCAACGAGCGTGGATTCAGGCGTACCAGCATCTGCGGCGCTTCGCCGGCACATCGAGCGTCCGCACCTGGCTGATGGCGATTACGCGGAACGCGGCGATCGATCATTGGAGGCTGACCCTGCGGCAACCACGATGGCAATCACTGGAGCCCGGTGAGGCTGAATTCACCGCTCGAGCCGTCTCGAGTGTGCCGTCGCCCGAAGAACTGCTGTTGCGGAAGGAGCGAGAGGATTACTTGGAGCGTTCGATCGCGGCGTTGCCGTTACACCTGCGTGCACCGCTGCAGCTCTGGCACGATCAGCGGCACTCGTACTCCGAGATCGCAACAAAGGAGGGAATCGCCGTCGGCACCATGAAGTCGCGCATCTGGGAAGCCCGACAGCAAGTCATTGCGTCTTGTCGAGCGAAGATGCTTACGGTTTTTCCTTAAGACACCGGCGACATGAAATTCCGCTCGTAGCTGGTGAAGCACTTCGTCTCGTTCGCAATGGCCGTCGCCCGCCGGCACTCTTCGTAGCCGGGCGCTTCGCGCCGGTATCGCTCGTACGCGTCCCAATCGGGAAAACTAAACAGCGCCACGCCGACGTTCGTCGGGCCCTCCGATCCGAGACTCGGGAAGCTGAAACGGCCGTGGCCGGCGGCTTTGGGATCCTGGCTCGGCAGGAAGTATCCGTGATGCGTGCCGCCGACTCTGTTGATCACACTGATCCACAGACGGCCGTATTCGGCGAAGGCATCGAGCTTCTGCATGTCGAGCGTGTAGCGCACGTAGCAGGTAATCACGATGCGGCATCGTATCTCATCCTTGAGCTCATGCATTTTGCGCCGCGGATGAGCATGCTCGTTGCATCGGAGCAGCGCCATGAAACACCTGCTTCTTTTTCTCGCCGCACTCGCCGCGACGCTCACTTCCTCGCGCGCTTTCGCGCAGGCGCCGATCGAGCCGCAGCAGCCGACCTACGATCGCCTCCACGAATTCCTCGAAGACACCGTGCGGTCTCCGCTCTGGTGGATTGAGATTCCCGCCGCCGGCGCGATCGATCAGGCGGCGAACGAGCCTGAGGAATGGTCCGGAAGTAGCGGATTCGCAAAGCGCAACGGGTCGAACGCGTTGAAAGTCATCTCGGTCGAAGTGATCGACCACGCGCTCGCCGTGCCGATGCACCAGCGGGTGACGTACGACCCCTGCACGTGCAGCGGCTTCGCGCGCTTCGGCCACGCACTGAGCCGCGTGTTCGTCGCCGTCGACAGCCGCGACGGCCACCTGTCCCCCAACGTGCCGCTCTGGGTGTCGATCGTCGGTACGACGACGCTTGCCAATATGTGGGAGCCGCCGACGTACACAGCGCACGACGTCGTCGTCAGCAGCGCCATCGCGATCGGCGCGACGGCGGGCATCAAGGTGTTGAAGGAGTTCGTGCACATCCACTGAGCCCGCGGTTCACGCATTTGTGAGCGGCCGCTCCGATCTGCAAGCAGCCGCGGCGCGCGCCGGCCGATCACGTTTTCGAGTGCGCCGACAACCTGCGTGAAATGAGCGGGTTGGACTCGGACCGCGCCGCGGCTCCCGCCGCGGAACACTGATTGCTCAACCGGAACGCCGGGAGGGCGATGAGGTGAGCGAACGGTCTGTCGCTTCGAATTCGACACGCCGGATCTCGGGCAACGACGTGATGTTCCTCGTCTCGGTCGCCTTCGTCTTCTTCGCGCTCGTCACCATCGCCGTCATCCGCCACTAGTCTCGCCGCAGTTGCGCCGCCACCGCGGGTCGCCTAATCTACGCCGATGCGCACGACAGTGCTGATGCTATTCCTCGCGCCGGCCGTCTTCGGAGCGTCGATCGCGGCACAGACGCCGCCGGCAAACGACGCGCAGAAGGTTCACGCGAACGTGAACCAGCTGATGCGCGGCGTCCTCTACCCCGCCGCCAACGTCGTCTTCTCCCCGCAGTTCGAGAATCCTGAAAAAGTGAAGCAGGCGCTCGATCCCGGGATGGCGACCGATCCGCTGCAGGCGACGTTCGGCGGCTGGCAGGCGGTCGAGAACGCGTCGCTCGCGCTGGCGGAATCAGCGAATCTGCTGCTCGTGCCCGGCCGCCTGTGCTCGAACGGCGTACCGGCGCCGATCGCCGATCCGGACTGGCTGAAGTTCGTGCAGGAAGTCCGCGACGCCGGCATACAGGCGTTCAAGCTGGCGCAGGCGAAAGACCAGGACAAGTTGAGCGAGTTCAGCGAGACGATCAGCAATTCATGCGCGCACTGTCACCGGAAGTGGCGCGATCGCCGGACCGCGGCCAACCGCTGCAAATAGCCCCTCCGGATCACATACGATAGGCGGCTCAGGCCCCGTATGGGATTCCGGACGACGGCCGTCTTTATCCTCTATATATGCGCGGTGAACCTCGGCTGCGCGACGGCGGAGAAATCCGCCCTGCACGCCACGCCTCCGGGGCTCGGCCGCCTTCCGTACAGCGACGCCGACGTCGAGTTCATGTCGGGGATGATCCCGCATCACGCCCAGGCGGTCATCATGGCCGGCTGGGCGCCGACGCACGGCGCGCGCGGCGACGTCGCGATTCTCTGTGAACGCATCCTCGTCGGCCAGCGCGACGAGATCGCGACGATGCAGGGATGGCTGCGCGATCGCGGGCTCGAGGTCCCGGACGCGGCGTCGACGCGCCACAAGATGAAGATGAACGGCGTCGAGCACGAGATGCTGATGCCGGGGATGCTCACCGACGAGGAGATGGCGGCGCTCGATCGCGCGCGCGGAGCCGATTTCGACCGCCTGTTCCTGCGCGGGATGATCAAGCATCATCAGGGCGCGATCGACATGGTCGACACGCTGTTCGGATCGTTCGGCGCCGCGCAGGACGACGTGATCTACAAGTTCGCCTCGGATGTGTATGCCGATCAGATGATCGAGATCGATCGCATGAACGAGATGCTGGGAGAGCGCCCGTAATGAGAAAACTTCTGCTGCTCGCCGCGTTCGCATTCGGCGTCTATGCCTGCGCCAGCTCGAAGACGACATCGTCTCGTCCGGCGACACCGGCAACTCCCCCGCCTGCTGCCGCTCTCGCCCCAGGCCGGGGAACACCGCCGCCTCCTCCACCGCCGCCGCCGGCCGTGATGCCGAAGCCCGTGGCGCCGATTGTCTCGGCGACGGCGCCGTCGCCCGATCCGCGCGTCGGCCTCCGCGCCGGGCGCTGGGACGCCGCGCAGGCCGCATGGAACATGCGCCTGCTGTCGACGACGCCGCCGACGGGCCGCACGCTCGGCGCGACGCATTCCGACCTCGCGTTCTCGGGCAGCCTCGCGATCCAGGGCAACTACAACGGCTTCGACATCTACGACGTCAGCAATCCTGTGAAGCCGGTGTTGAAGCAGACGTATCTCTGTCCCGCGTCGCAGAACGACGTGTCGGTCTTCAAGAACCTGCTCTTCATGTCGTCGGAAGCGACCAACAGCCGCGTCGACTGCGGATTCGACGGCGTTCCCGAGCCGGTGAGCAAGCTGCGCGTGCGCGGGATTCGCGTGTTCGACATCGGCGACATCAAGAAGCCGAGGCTCGTGACGACCGTGCAGACCTGCCGCGGCTCGCACACGCACACGGTCGTGACGAAGCCGGGAGACACGGCCAACGTCTATATATATGTCTCCGGCACGGCGCGCGTGCGCCCGGCCGAAGAGGTCCCCGGATGCGCCGACGGCGGCATCGACGATCCGAACACGGCGCGGTTCCGGCTCGAGGTGATCAAGATTCCGCTCGCGGCGCCGGAAACCGCGGCGATCGTGAGCTCGCCGCGCATCTTCCAGGGACTGCCCGTGCCGCCGAAAAACGACGCGCGCGACGCGCAGGACGAGCGCGATCGGCAGGCGGCGCCGCAGCCGCGCGCGGCGAACGGGGACGCGTCGCGCAGCCCGAAGCCGGACGCGGCAACGCCGCGGCCGACGGCCGCGGCCGCGAGAACCAGCCTCCGCCGCCGCCGACCGGCCCGAATCAGTGCCACGACATCACCGTGTATCCGGAGATCGGACTCGCGGGCGGCGCGTGCGCCGGCCTCGGCCTGCTGCTCGACATCCGCGATCCCGAGCATCCGGTCCGCGTCGACGCCGTCGCCGATCCGAACATGTCGTTCTGGCACTCGGCGACGTTCAGCAACGACGGCAGCAAGATTCTCTTCACCGACGAATGGGGCGGCGGCGGCCAGCCGCGCTGCCGCACGACGGACAAGCCCGAGTGGGGCGCGGACGCGCTCTTCACGATCGAGAACAACAAGCTGAAGTTCCACACGTACTACAAGCTGCCCGCGCCGCAGACGCCGCAGGAGAACTGCGTCGCGCACAACGGCTCGCTCATTCCTATTCCCGGCCGCGAGGTGATGGTGCAGGCGTGGTATCAGGGCGGGCTGTCGATCTTCGACTGGACGGACGTCGACCATCCGAAAGAGATCGCGTTCTTCGATCGCGGCCCCGTCGACGGCACGCGCATGACGATGGGCGGCTCGTGGTCCGCCTACTGGTACAACGGCGTCATCGTCTCGTCCGAGATCGCGCGCGGCCTGGACATCTACGACCTCGTGCCGAACCCGCTGCTCACCGAGAACGAGATCGCGGCGGCGAAGACGGTACGAATGCCGTACTGGAACACACAGGACCAGATGAAGTACTCGTGGACGCCGAGCTTCGTCCTTGCGCGCGCGTACCTCGATCAGCTCGCGAGGTCGAACGGCCTCGCGGCGAACACGATCGCGTCCGCCCGCGCGGCGCTCGCCGACGCGGAAAAGCGATCGGGGTCGCGCAGAAAGACGGCGCTCACCGCGCTTGCCTCCGACCTGAAGTCCGCGGCGGCCGCGTCCACCGATCAAAAGAAAGTCGGCATGCTCGCGTCAACGGTCACGGAGCTGGCCGGCGCGAGCCGCTAGAGACGTGCGATCTTCTCTGGCCGCCGCGTTCGTCGCCGTCGTCGCGCTGCTGGGCCATGCGCAGTCGCGGCCCAGGTTCGACGCATTCGAAGTCGCGACGATCAAGCCGGCCGAGACGGGCGCTCTCGGACGCTGGATCAGGATGGAAAGCACCAACCGGTTCGTCGCGCACAACCACGCGGTCCGAACGCTCATCGCCGCGGCGTACGACGTGCCGCCGGAAGCAATATCGGGCGGCGGGTCGTGGGTCGATTCCGATCGCTGGGAGATCCTCGCAAAGACGCCCGGCGAGATTCGCCCGCAGCTGCCCGAGCAGATGGCGATGCTGCGGCAGCTGCTCGCCGATCGTTTCAAGCTCGGCTTTCATCGTGAGCCGAAGGAGTTCGCGATCTTCGCGCTGACCGTCGCGCCCGGCGGCCCGAAGCTCAGAGGGACGACGGTTTCTCCGGATGCCACGCCGGATGGTCCCCCGCTCGTCGCGTTCGTCCTGTCGCCGCAGGTCGTCCGCCTTCCCGCCAAATACACGACGATGGGAGAGTTCGCGTCGCTGCTGCAGCGATCGCCGCTCGATCGTCCGGTGGCGGATCGCACGGGCCTGACCGGCCGGTACGACTTCGATCTGGAATTCGCGCCCGACGAAAGCCTGTGGGGCGGGCTGTTGCCGCGCCCGGAAAACAGCGACAGGCCGAGCCTGCTCCGCGCCATGGAAGAACAGCTGGGCTTGAAGCTGGAATCGACCCGCGGCCTCGTCGACACCATCGTCCTCGACCGCGTCGAACGGCCGGGCGCGAACTAACCGGGTAGAATGCTCGCGGCAAGACGCCGAATACAAAGGGAGACAGGGAGATTCTTATGAAGCGAGTCGCGCTCTTTCTGGCGGTCGCGGCCGTCGCCGTCGTCACGGCACGGATGTCCGCGATGATTCCGGACCAGGTGAAAATCGATACCGGCCTGCTTTCAGGAGTCGCCGGCAGCACGCAGCCGTCCGTGCGTGCGTTCAAAGGGATTCCGTTTGCCGCGCCGCCCGTCGGTGAAAACCGCTGGCGCGCGCCGCAGCCTCCCGCCAAGTGGGACGGCGTGCGAAACGCGGAAGCGTTCGGCGCGCCTTGCACTGCCGGCCCCGCCGGCTTCGGCCGCGGCGGCCCCGGACGAGGCGCGAGAGGCGGCGATCGAGGCGCCGCTCCCGCCGCAAACGCCGCGCCTCCGCCGCCTCCGCGCGAGCCGGCCCGCAGCGAAGACTGTCTGTATCTGAACGTCTGGACGAGCGCGAAGTCGGCAGGCGACAAGCGGCCGGTGATGGTGTGGATCTACGGCGGCGGCTTCACCGGCGGATCCGGCGGCCTCGCGTGGTATGACGGCGAGAACCTTGCCGCCAAAGGTCCGGTCATCGTCACGCTCAACTACCGCCTCGGGTCGCTCGGGTTCTTCGCGCATCCGGAACTGGCGAAGGAATCCGGCCACAACGCGTCGGGCAACTACGGCGTCATGGACGCGCTCGCGGCACTACAGTGGGTGAAGAGAAACATCTCGGCGTTCGGCGGCGATCCGAACAACGTCACCGTCGCCGGCGAATCCGCCGGCGCCATCATGGTCGGCGCGCTCGTCGGCGCGCCGCAGGCCAAGGGCCTCTTCAAGCGCGCGATCGCGGAAAGCGGCGGCTGGATGGGCTTGACGATGGCGCATATGCGGACCGCGGCCGACGCGCAGGCGGCCGGCGAGAAATCCGTCGAGGCGCTCGGCGTGAAGACGATCGCCGAGCTTCGCGCGAAGCCGCTCGACGAGCTCATGGGCCTCAACAGCGCGGGCCTGATCGTCGACGGCTACGTGATCCCCGAAGACTCGTCGACGACATTCGCGAACGGCAAGCAGAACGCGGTCGACGTCCTCACCGGCTCCAACAAGGACGAAGCGAACTTCGGCATCTGCGGACCCGGCGCCGGCCTTGCCGGCCGCGGCGGGCCGAGCATGACGCTCGCGACGTTCAAGACCAACGCCGAACGGAAGTACGGCGAGATGGCGGATCAGTTCCTCAAGCTCTATCCCGCGACGACGGACGCCGAGGCGGCGAAGATGGCGCACGAGGCGTGCGGCGACGAAGTCAACTGGAACATGCGCCAGTGGGCGGCCGCGCAGGCGAAGGAAGGCAAGAAGGCGTACACGTACTATTTCTCCCACGTCCAGAAGATGAACGGCCAGCCGTCGCCGCAGGGCGCGACGCACACGTCGGAAATCTCGTTCGCCTGGAACAACCCGAAAGGCCAGGCGACGCAGACGTGGGACGAGGCCGACACGAAGCTCGCCGATCAGATGTCGTCGTACTGGGTGAACTTCATCTCGTCGAGCGACCCGAACGGCAAAGGGCTGCCGGAGTGGCCGCGCTTCAAGGATCTGTCGAGCAAAGTCATGGTGCTCGACAACGGCCCGCACGCCGACGACGTCGTCTCGGGCGCCAAGCTTGCGTTCTATCAGGCCGCGTTCCAGCGTCTGATGAAATCGAGCGTGACGAACTAAGTGTTTCCCACGCGCGACGACTCGCAGAGCGGTCGGCTGGCATCCGTCGACTGCCTGCGAGGCGTCGCCGTTCTCGCGGTGCTCATGCATCACGTCTTCCGCATGAGCTTTCCGGAAAAATCGCTCTTCTGGATCCAGGAGTGGGTCAACACCACGGACCTCGGCGTCCGAGGCGTCGTCCTGTTCTTCGTCATCTCCGGCTTCTGCATCCACATGCCGTGGGCGCGGCGGAAAGCCGCCGCCGGCGCGGCCACACCGAAGATCAATTTCCTCGGATTCTGGAAACGCCGGCTGTGGCGCTTGTACCCGCCGTACTTCGTCGCGCTGACAGGCGGCGTGTTGATGGTCGTCCTGCTCGCGGCCGTCGGCAAGTACGGCGCGGTGACGCCGGATTATTTCCCCACGCAGCCGTACCGGCTGAAGTGGGACTACCTGATGCACGTGTTCATGCTGCACGGATTCCATCCGGAGTTCGACGGATCGGGCAGCAACCCGCCGTTCTGGACGCTCGCGCGCGAGGAGTATCTCTACCTCCTGTACTTCGTGCTGCTGTTCGTCCGCACGCGCTGGAGCGCGTGGATCTCGACGCTCTTCGCGCTCGCGGCCGGCATCGCGTTTCGCCTGACGATGGCGGCGGTGATGGGCGAGCATGCGTACGGCTTCTCGCTCATCACGACGTCGGCGATCGTGCTCTGGATCGAATGGGCGCTCGGCATGCTCGCGGTCGAAGGCGCGGTCGGTCTCATCAGATTGCCGGCGTGGACGAGACAGTTCTGGCTCGTGCCGGTCTGGATCGGCGTCGCGGCGTACGCCGACGTGCACGCCGCCGTGCTGTCACCGCTCTGCTGGGGCCTGGCCTTCTTCACGCTGATCAACTGGGCGGCCGCGAGAGAGCTGAGAGGACGGTGGCCGCGGCGCGGCGTCGAGTGGCTCCGGCGAACCGGCGTGATCTCGTATTCGATCTATCTCACGCACTGGCCGTCGGTGTGGTTCGCGTTCATCATCATCCGCGGCGTGTTCGGGAAGGGCGCGCTGACGCCGAACATGCCGGAGTACTTCGCGCAGCTCGCGTTTCTCACCTTCGCCGGCTACGGCGTCGGCTGGGCGTACTTCCAACTCGTCGAGCGGCACTTCCTCAACAAACCGCAGCCGGCCCCAAAACTGTCCGGCTTTGTCTCAGAACAGCACGTCTCGAGCTCGTGATGTGACAGAGCGGACAATACGACACGATAGGACAGCGCCTCGAAATCAATCGCATTCACTGGGCCTGCACGATGAATGCGCTGGAAATGCCGGAGTGGCACTGACTTTGAGAATGCGTGGTCCCGATGAAACTCGTCATCGTGGACCGTTCGAAAATGGCAACCTTCGATCGCATGCGCGGTCTGTTCGCAAATGACCCTGGCGTGATGGTGGTGTGGGATCGCCGGACGACGGAACGCCGTCAGCAGGCGGCGGCGCGAACTCCCGAAAAGCGCGTCGAAGAGCGCCGGCGGCTTATGAAATCCTTCGGCGAGCGCGGCTTCATCGTCGTCGACGTCGCCGACGACCTGGCCCTCAGCTAGACTCCCTGCCCGCGGCTGAAACTCCGGATCGCAGCGTCTTCGCTGTCGAACACCTGGAAGACCGTCGACAGCCTCGTGACGTCGAGGATGTGGGCGAGGTGCTTCGGGACGTTCGCCAGCTTCAGCTGTCCCTCGACGCGGCCGAGCGTGAGATGCGCGCGAACGATCGCGTTCAGGCCGACGCTGTCCATGTAAGGCACGTCCGCGAAGTTCAGCACGATTTTCCGCGCGCCGCCCGCGACGAGGGCGTCAATCGTGTGTTTGATCATCGTGTCGCCGGCGGCCAGCTTCTCGTGGAGGTCCAGCACGACCACATCGCCGACTGATCGCTGTTCGATACGCACGGCTGTATTTTAGTGCGCTCCCGATACACCTTCTGCGCAATACTTGCGCCGAATGTCGTCGACATCCCCGGCGCCCGGGATCTGGCGGTGGCTGCGCCCGCACTGGCTCACGCTTTCGCTCGCGTTCGTCGCCGCGGCTGCTGAAACCGCGGCCGACGTCCTTCAGCCCTGGCCCATCAAAATCGTCCTCGACAACGTCGTGCAGCGGAGGCCGCTGCAGGGCTGGGCGGGACACGCGGTGTCTCTCGTCGCCGGCCGCGGCGCCAACGCGACGCTGATCGCCGCCGTCGCCGCGGTCGTCGTCATCGCGGTCGTCGGCGCCGTCGGGTCGTACTGGGAAAAGTATCTGACCACGAGCGTCAGCCAGTGGATCGGACACGACCTCCGCCGCCAGCTTTATCAGCAGATGCAGCGGCTCTCGCTGTCGGAGCACAGCGAGACGCACAAGGGCGACCTCCTGTCGCGCATGACGAGCGACATCGGCGCGATCCAGGACTTCATCACCTCCGCCCTTCTCGGCATCGTCGTGAACGTGCTGACGCTCGGCGGCATGATCGCGGTGATGCTGCATTACAGCTGGCGCTTCACGGTGCTCGCGCTCGCCGTCGCGCCGGCGCTGGCCGTCGTCGTGTACGTCTATACGCCGCGAATCAAAAAGGCGTCGCGCGCGGTGAAGAAGAAAGAGAGCGAGATGCTTTCGGGCATGACCGAAGTGCTCTCGTCGATTCACGTCGTGCAGGCCTTCGCGCGAGAGAGCTACGAGGACCGCCGGTTCGAATGGGAAAGCCGCCAGCAGGTCGAAGCCGGGCTCGCGGCGCGCAGCACCAAAGCCAAGCTGACGCCAATCATCGAAATCATCACGGCCGTCGGCACCGCGCTGGTGCTCGGGTACGGCGCGCTGCTCGCGATGGGCGGACGCATCAGTCCAGGGATTTTGGTGATGTTCGTCTTCTACCTCGGCAAGATGTACAAGCCGATGCGCGATCTGTCCAAGATGGCCGACACGATCACGAAAGCCTCGGTCGGCTACGAGCGCGTCCGCGAGCTGCTGCTGTTCGAGAGCCGCATCCGCGACCGCGCCGGCGCGCACGCCGCTCCGCCGTTCAAGGGGCTCATCGAATTCGACCGCGTCGGCTTCAGCTACGACGGCAAGGGAACGGTGCTCTCGGACGTCAGCTTCCGCATCGAGCCGGGACAGGTCATTGCGCTGGTCGGTCCGTCAGGCGCGGGCAAGACGACGATTGCGAGCCTCATCCCGCGCTTTTACGATCCGGCCTCGGGTTCTGTGAAGATTGACGGCGTCGACATCCGCGAGTACACGATCAAATCTCTCCGCGATCAGATCAGCTTCGTGCTTCAGGACACGCTGCTCTTCCGGGCGACGATCTGGGAAAACATCGCGTACGGGCGTCCCGACGCCGACCCCGCGGACACCGTCAACGCCGCGATCATGGCCAACGCGCACGACTTCATCATGTCGCTCCCGCAGGGATACGCGACGATGGTCGGGGATCGGGGCATGTCGCTGTCGGGCGGCCAGCGGCAGCGGATCGCGATCGCCCGCGCGATCGTGCGCAACACGCCGATTCTGATTCTCGACGAGCCGACGGCGGCGCTCGACGCGGCCTCCGAGCTCGCGGTCGTCGAAGCGCTCGAGCGCCTGATGGCCGGCCGCACCTCGATCGTCATCGCGCATCACCTGCACGCCGTTCGCCGCGCCGACGCGATCTTCGTCATCAGCGGCGCCGGCATCGCCGAGCAGGGCACGCACGACTCTCTTCTCGAGCGCGGCGGGCTCTACGCCGAGCTGCACGGCATCCAGGCGGCCGGATGAAGCGTCCCTCACCCAAAGCGCTCTCGGCGCTCGCTCGCGCACGGTTCACGGATCCTTCGAGACGGCGCGGGCTGCTGGTCGCGTTCGAAGGACCGGACGGCTCCGGCAAGACGACGCAGCGGAAGCTGTTCAAGACGTGGCTGAAATCCGAAGGCTACGACGTCGTCTCGACGAAATGGAACTCGTCGGACTTGATCAAGCCGCTCGTCAAGACGCGGAAGGCGCTGCACGTGCTGAGCCCCGCGGAGTTCTCCCTGCTGCACGCGGCCGACTACCGTCACCGGATCGAGACCGACATCCTGCCGGCGCTCTGGGAAGGCAAGACGGTCATCGCGGATCGCTTCCTCTTCACGGGCCTCGCGCGCGACGTCGCGCGCGGACTCGATCTCGACTGGGTGTTGAATCTGTACGCGCCGCTGCTCTGGCCCGACCTGGTGTTCTACTTCTCCGTCACGCCGCGGACGTCCGGCCTTCGCGTCACGGCGACGCGCGTGCCGAACTACTACGAAGCGGGACAAGACGTCACCGACGTCGACGATCCCGTCGAAAGCTACCGGCGCTTCATCGAGCGGGTCATCAAGGAATACGAATCGCTCGCGCTGATCTTCAACATGATCACGATCGACGCCGAGCGATCGATCCGCGATCAGCATGACGAGCTGCGCCGGCTGTTCCGCGAGGGCGAGCAGCGGACGTGGTCCGACTGGAACGTGGAGGCATTTGCCGAATGGCTCGCGCACCGAAGCTGATCGCCGTCGACGGCGCGGATGCGGGCGCGGTGGAGGCGGCCGCGCGGAAGCTCGCGAAGCGGCAGACCGGCCGGCCGCGGATCAGCCACTGGGACGCCTCCGGCGTGTTCGAGCAGCTCGAGGTCGGCGCCGACGAGGACGTCGCGCTGTCGCCGAGGCTGCTGATGCTGCTGTATGCCGCCGACCTCGCCTTCCGGCTCCGGTGGGAAATCGATCCTCTGCTCGCCGGCGGCCAGTCCGTCGTCGTCGCGCCGTACGTCGACACGGCGATCGCGGTCGGCCGCGCGTGCGGCCTGTCGCCGAAGTGGTTGAAGAGCCTGTTCAGCTTCGCGCGGAAGCCGTCCGAGCGGCACGTCGTGAACGGGAAAGCGGGATCGCGAAAAGGCGACGGCTTCGTCGAGTACGCGACGCGTTACATGCCCGGGCCGGTCTTGCAGCCGTCCACGAAGCTCCGTTTCACCCGGGTCTGATCGATCGCCCGGTAGAACTCATCGAGATACGACAGCGCGTCCTTGCGATAGCCGGGGTTGAGATCCGGCAGCGAGTCGTAGAGCGCCATCACGTCCGCCTTCGTCGCGCGAAACTTTTCGAGCGCCTTGTTGAAATCGGCTTCGGTCTGGCAGGGGCCGCGGTACAGCCGTTGCGCACGGTCGCGATGCCGAGCTTCGGGTCGGGATTCGCATACGGCGCATTGACGAGGCCTGAAAAATCGAAATCGTACGGCACCGGGTAGATCGTGCGCTGTTCGGTGACGAGCAGCTTCACGTTGTGGAGCTTGATGATCGACACGTCGGTGTTGGCGATCATGTATTCGAACAGCGCCATCCTCATCAGCGATTCCTGATCGAGGTCCCTGAACATCACCCGCGGAAGCTCGATGGATCGCGCTTCGGCGCGGCGCGCCAGGTCGGCGTCGTCTTCGATGAACATTCCGTAGCGCGTCGCGATCGTCCTGCCGCCGGGATCGACGTACGTCACCCTGGCGAGCCTGGCGCGAAACGCCATCGGCGACACGATGCTGTAGATCCGGTACGGCAGGTACTCGCGAAGGACGTGCTGCTCGAAGACGTCGTTGTCGCGGCAGTGTGTGACGAGCTTCAACGTCGACTGGCCGTCGAACACCGTGCCCGCGGCGGCCTTCCTGTCGAACTGCACGCGCAGCGGCACCCAGGTGCACGCGCCGGACATCAGCCGAAAGTGTCCGCGAGACGACAGTTCGATCGGAACGATCGCGTCCGTGCCGGCGACGGCGATCGTGCCGGCGAAGCGTCTCGCGCTCTTCTCCGACTTGTCTTTGTTGATCGCCTTGAAGTCGGCCTTGATCGTCAGCGCAAGCGGAGCGTCGCCGGCGAACAGCGGCTTCTTCTCCGCCTCGAGCCTCCGCTGCAGCCGCGTGTCGGCATCCGGCCACGGCTCGGCGAGCCTGGCATAAGGACCGGTCTTCGGCTTGGCGTCTTTCGGCGGAGCCTGCGCGAAGACCGCGGCGGCCGCCAGCAGGACACCCACGATCGCTTTCATGGCGCCCCGAGTATACGGCGATTACAATGACGCCATGTTCAGACTCGGACGTACAGTCACGATCGCGGCGCTTGTCGGATTCGCGGCGGTGGCCGTGTCCACGGAAGAAGGCGTGATCACGCCGGCCGACAGCCTGGTGCTCGACAGCATTCCGAAGATTCCCGCGTCGATCGCCGAGAAGACCGCCCGCTACACGAATTTCCGCACGGCGACGTTCCGCAGCTGGCATCCGACGCGCAGCGAGATGCTCGTCCTCACGCGCTTCGGCGACGCGAATCAGGTGCACCTGGTGCGGCAGCCTGCGGGCGATCGCTCGCAGCTCACGTTCTTCGCCGATCGCGTGACGAACGCCGAGTTCAACCCGGTGACCGGCGCCTACTTCGTCTTCGAGAAGGACACGGGCGGCAACGAACGGTTCCAGCTGTATCGCTACGACATGGCGACCGGCGACGTCACGCTTCTGACGGACGGCAAAGCGCGCAACGACGCGATCCGTTTCAACCGCCAGGGCACGCGCCTGGCGTACGCGTCGACACGCCGCAACGGCCAGGATTTCGATCTCTGGGTGATGGATCCCGCCAATCCGAAAACGGATCGGATGGTGATGCAGGCGGAGAACCCGCGCTGGCGCCCCGTCGCATGGATGCGCGACGGCAAGTCGATCGTCGTGTCCGAGCGCGTGTCGATCAACGAGTCGTATCTCTGGCTGATCGACGCGTCGACGGGCAGCAAGCGCGCGCTCACGCCGCGCGGCGGCGAGAAAGTCTCGTACGCCGACGTCCACGTCAGCGCCGACGACAAAGGCCTGTATCTGACGAGCGATCGCGGCTCCGAATTTCTTCGTCTCGCCTATTTCGATCTCGCCACCGGCACGGAGACTGCCCTGACCTCAGGCATTCCCTGGGATGTCGAGGAGCTCACCGTCGCGGACGATGGGAAGCACGTCGCGTTCATCACGAACGAAAACGGCGTCAGCCATCTCTACATTCTGGACACGGCGACGAAAACATTTCAGCCGGTGCAGGGCCTGCCGAGCGCGGTCATCAGTGAGCTCAGCTGGCACGCGAACAGCCGCGATCTCGCGTTCAGCCTGCAAAGCGCGCGCACACCGACCGACGTCTACGCCTATAACGTCTCGACCGGCGCGGTCACGCGCTGGACGCGGAGCGAAACCGGCGGCCTGGTGACGAGCGCGCTGCCCGAGGCGCAGCTCGTGACGTGGAAGACGTTCGACGGCAAGGACATCAGCGGCTTTCTCTACATGCCGCCGGCGAAGTTCTCCGGCAAGCGTCCCGTCATCGTCAACGTGCACGGCGGGCCTGAGGGACAGTCGCGGCCGCAGTTCATCGGCCGCAACAACTACTACCTGAACGAGCTCGGCGTCGCGGTCGTGTATCCCAACGTCCGCGGCTCGACCGGGTACGGCAAGACGTTTCTCGACGCCGACAACGGCTTTCATCGCGAAGACAGCTACAAGGACATGGCCGCGCTGTTCGACTGGATCAAGAAGGATCCGCGGCTCGACGGCGATCGCATTCTCGTGACGGGCGGCAGCTACGGCGGCCACATGGTGCTCGTGGCCGCGACGCACTACGCCGACAAGATCCGCGCTTCCATCGACATCGTCGGCATCTCGAACCTGGTGACGTTCCTCGAGCATACCGAGCCGTACCGGCGCGATGCGCGCCGCGTGGAGTACGGGGACGAGCGCGACCCGAAGATGCGCGCGTATCAGGAAAGCGTCGCGCCGATGAACCGGATCAAGAGCATCACGAAGCCGATGCTCATCGTCGCCGGCAAGAACGATCCGCGCGTGCCGATCACGGAGAGCGAGCAGATTGCGAACGCGATGAAGGCGAACGGCGTGCCGCGCTGGTTCCTCGTCGCAAACGACGAGGGGCACGGCTACGCCAAGCGGAAGAACATCGACTTCCAGTTCTACGTGACCGTGCAGTTCGTCGAGAACTACTTGCTCAACTGAAAGAACTCCGGCAGGCCGTTCTTCGTGTCGCGGAGAATCTCCACGACCGGCTGCGCCTCCTCGCGCGGCATCTCGGCGAGCACGTCCCGCATCCGGCGATAGATGGCCGTCTTGATGCGCGGCGGCAGCGCGTCAAACGCCGGCGAATAGATCAAATAGCTGCAGCGGTACTTGAAGACGTGACGAGTGAGGTCGAGCTCGTACAGCGAGCGTCCCTTGCGATCCCGTGGGCCGCGCTTCGAGAACCGTTCCGTAAACCCAGAGCTCCCGTGGACCCTGTCGGGCAGCGGTGCCTCGTCGACGAACAGCAAGTGATCGACGACCTCGCGCGCGACGGCATCCATCAGCGGAGCGACGGCCGCTTCGTCGGCGGCTGCCGTCATCCGCGCCTCCCAACCCGCGCGCGTCAGCAGGTTCGTCATCCCGGCCTGATGCGTCAGGACCAGATGAGCGACGACGTCGCTGGTGACGGTGCGGTAGCCGGACAGCTCGAACAGACGATCGACGGAGGCCAGCTCGTGCGACGGACGATCGTCGAGCGCCGGGATGTCGTTCCCCAAATGGCGCGCGGACCCGGTGCTGCCGGTCACGAACCACCCGCCGAACCGTCTCTCGATCGGATCGCTCTGATCGACGTGCCTCGGGACGCCGTCGAACTGCGTTCCCTCCTTTCGCGTGGTGCTGAACATCAGGAGACCAGGCACGCCGAGCGTGTCGCCGGTGACGTGGCAACCGAGGCAGTGAAAGACGCGTTTGAATTCGACGGGGCCAGGCGCGGTGTTCTGCAGGGTGTAGAACACGACGCCCGCGGTGGCGTCATTCGCGGCGACTTCGAGCACGTCGCCGTCACGCGTCCAGCCCAGCTGGACACGATCGTTGAAGAAGACCGCGCGGGGATTCTGATCGCCGATCAGTTTTCCCTGGAGGCTCCCTCGCGAGAAGACGAGCAGCTGCGAGTCGATCGGCAACTGCAGCGCTTCGAGCACCGAATTCAGGTAGCCGTTGCGGCTGTCGAACGTGAAGCGCAGCGATCCGTCGGACAGTTTCCGGTTCGCCTCGTCGACGACGTTGTCGAGAGGTCTGGACGAATAGTTGATCGCGGGATCGTCGAGCGAGCCCCTGAACGCGCCCGCGTGCTGCGCGGAGAGAGCCGCGTACGCGCCCGCGAGCGCGGATGCGGACACGGTGAGAACAACCAGCCCTCGCTTCAGTGCGACGCCTTTGTCTTGACGTACTGTTTCAGCGCCTCTCCCGCCGTGAGCGCGCCGTAGATGTTGCCGTCGGCGTCGGCCGCGACGCCTTCGCCGGTGCCGTTCGGATCGGCGTCCGGAATCATCGCGGTGACTTTGCCGTCCTTCGCGCTGCCGACATAGATGCCGCGCTTGAAGCCGGGGTTCGTCTTCTCATCGGACTGCGTGTCGGCGGCGTACAGCACGTCGTGCCGATCGATGAACACGCCGCTCGGCCGGCCGAACTGCTTCCACTCGGCGAGGAACTTACCGTCCTGATCGAAGATCTGAATCCGGCTGTTGCCGCGATCGGCGACGAAGAGCCGTCCGCTCGAGTCCATCGCCAGCGAATGCGGCGTGTCGAACTCTCCCGGCGCCGCACCCTTTTTCCCCCACGTCTTGATGAACTTGCCGTCGCCTGAAAACTTCACGATCCGCGCGTTGGTGTTGCCGCCGTGCCCGTCGGCGACGAAGATGTCGCCGTTGCTCGCGACGACGACGTCGGAGGGCGGGCCGAAGGTGTCCGGGCCGTCGCCGGTCGCTCCCGGTTTGCCCAGCGTCATCAGAACTTTTCCATCGGGACTGACCTTGAACACCTGATTGCCTTTGCCGTCCTTCGCCGCGCCGTCGATCAGCCAGAGATTGCCCTGACGATCGACGTAGATGCCGTGCGGGCTCACGAAGATGCCGGCGCCAAAGCTCGACACCAGCTTTCCTCCGCGATCGAACTTCAGGACCGGCGCGAGAGTCGTGCTCGCGCACGCGAGCGCCTGGCTGGCGCCGCCGCAGCGCTCGAACACCCACACGCTATGGCCGTCTCGATCGATGTCGATCGCCCCGACCGATCCCATCTTCCGGCCTTCCGGAAGCTTGAAGTGATCGGTCACGACCTGGTACGGATTGGCCTGCCCGACCGCGATCGCAAACACGCCGGCCGCCAGCGCCCTGCCGACATGACCTGTAGACGCCATCGCACCCTCCGCCGTGAGAATACTGTAGACTCCGCCGGTCGGCCCACGAAATCAGGAGGTTGAGAAAGGAACCATGAGGAAGACGCTGCTCGCGGCACTCTCGATCGCCGTTGCGCTGACCGCCGCCGGTGTCGCGCAGCAGAAGCCGGACAACATGAACATGGAGCTCGTCGGCTACGACGATCTCCAGGGCCGCAGCGCGTATCAGCCGCTCGTCCACAAGCAGGGCGACCGCTTCATCGCGTACATCGGGCATCACGGCGGCCTCGCGTTGAATCCCCTGACCAGCAACATGGAGTCGAACGGCACGTCGCTCGTCGACGTGACGAACCCGAAGCAGCCGAAGTATCTCGCGCACATTCCCGGCGAGCCGGGCCAGGCGGAACAGGGCGGCGCGCAGATGGTGCGCGTGTGCGACGGCGCGACGCTGCCGCGCGCGGACAAGAGCAAGTTCTATCTGCTGCGCAGCTTCGGCAACACGTCTCACGAGATCTGGGACGTCACCAACCCGTCGAAGCCCTCACGCCTCACCGTCGTCGTCAGCGGCCTCCGCGACACGCATAAGAGCTGGTGGGAGTGCGACACGGGAATCGCGTATCTGGTCACCGGCCAGCCCGACTGGCGCACGCGGCGGATGACGACCATCTACGATCTCGGCGATCCGGCGAAGCCGGTGTTCATCCGCACCTTCGGACTGCCGGGACAGCAGCCTGGATCCACCGGCCCCGTGCCGACGGACCTGCACGGCCCGATCTCAACCGGCCCGAGAGGCAACCGCGTGTACTTCGGCTACGGCACGGGCGGCAACGGCATCCTGCAGATCGTCGATCGCGAGAAGCTGCTGAAGGGCCCGAAAGAGCCGACGGAGGCCAACCTGCTCTACCCGCAGATCATCCGCGTCGATCTGCCGCCGGATGCCGGCGCGCACACGACGTTTCCGATGCTCGGGATGCGCCTGCCGGAGTTCGCGAACCAGAAGCTCCGTCCGGGCACAGCCGCCGCCGCGGGCATCGAGCACGACCACGACGATGCGGCGCCGCCGAAGACGCAGGAGTATCGCAACTTCATCGCCGTCGTCGGCGAGACGCTGGCGAACGAGTGCTTCGAAAACCGCCAGATGGTTCGCATGATGGACATCACGACGGAGACGCGGCCGTTCGGCGTGTCGAGCTGGACCGTGCCGGAATCGAGCGGCCGCTTCTGCGATCGAGGCGGACGCTTCGGCACGCACTCGTCGAACGAGAACATGACGCCGATCTTCTACAACCGCGTGCTGTTCATCGCGCACTTCAACGCGGGCGTGCGCGCGCTCGACGTTCGCGATCCGTTCAACCTGAAGGAAATCGGCTACTACATCCCGGCGGTGACGGCGAAGACCGACAAGCGGTGCGTGGGGACGGGCGCGGATCAGAAGTGCAAGACGGCGATACAGACGAACAACGTCGACGTGGACGATCGCGGCTACATTTACATCGCCGATCGCGCCAACACCGGCATGCACATCCTCGAGCTTGCCGGCGCGGCGCGAAAGGTCGCGAATTACGAGGGCGCGCGGCCCTGAAAGGGCCGCGCTACTTTACGGGCTACTTTACTGGCAGCGACGACACGTACGCCGTCACGTTCAGCACGTCGTCGCCGGACATCTTGTCGACGACCGGCTGCATGATCGCCACCCATGGGCCTTTGCGCATGCCCGTCTGCATGTCGAAGATCTGCCGCGCGATGTAGCTCGGCGATCTTCCGGCGATTCCAGGCACCGGGCCCATCCCCGTCAGATCGGCGCCGTGGCAGACGCTGCACTTGGTGAACTTCGTGCCGCTCGTCGCGAGCGCCTCGCCCTTCTTGATGCTTCCCGGCGGCACGTAGGCGACAAACGATCCTTCCGCGCGGTAGTCGCGCAGCTCGACGAGCTCGTTGTTCACCGGCATCTCCATGATGCGGCTGCCAATCGGCTCCGTCTCGTTGTTCTCGAGCGACATCCACATCCCCGCGGCGCTTCGCGTCTTCGGCACCGTCGGGCTCTCGACGACTTTGATCCACGGCGTGTTCCACGGAATCTTCGCGAAGTACTCCGCGGCGTCTTTCATCTCCTGATCGCTCATGCCTTTCGCGATCACGGCCATGATGCCGGTGTTCGCCTTGCGCGAATCGCTCGTCTTGCGAAGATCGTTTCTGAAGTCCTGCAGCTGCTGCAGGAAGTACGCGACAGGCAGACCCGACACGGACGCATTCTCGGGCCGGCCCTTGCCGTTGATAAGGTGGCAGAGGCCGCAGGCGCGCACGTCGGGCGCCTTGCCGTACTGCACGACGTACGGCATCTTCGCGTGATCGTTCGGGAACCAGTCGCCGACGTTGAAGCCGTTGGCGATCTGTCCGCGCGTCATCTTCACTTCGCTGCCGGGGACCGTGTACTGCGTGAGATCGGGAGGAGGCGGCGCGCCGCGCGCTCCGCCGCGGCCTGCCGGCGCGGGAGGCGGAGAGCCGGGCGGCGGCCCCGGCGTGTCGAAGCCGTACGCCCATGGCGCCGGCGGATCCGATGCAGCCTTCGTCACGGACACGATCGCGGCGAACGCGACCATCGACACCAGGAACGCGGCCCACTTCCTCATAAATCCGTCCTCCTCTTGCGTGCAGCGGAGTATACAATCCGAGACGCTCATGGCGCGCGGCATCTTTACCGCCTTCGGGCTCTGCGTCGCGCTTCTCGGCCAGTGGCTGCAGTTCCCCACGCCTGGTGTCCCTCGGCTGCCGAACGGCAAACCCAATCTCGACGCGCCCGCGCCGCGAACTCCCGACGGCAAGCCGGATCTCTCAGGCGTGTGGCTGGTTCGCGGCCGCTACATCAACGACCTCGGACAGGATCTGAAACCCGGCGAGCTCTCGTTCCAGCCGTGGGCGGAAGAACTGTACAAGCACCGCCGCGAGACGCTCAGCCGGGAGGATCCGCAGGCGCGGTGTGTGCTGTCCGGAGTGCCGCGCGCGACCGCGGTCCCGTATCCGTTGAAGATCGTCCACACGACGAGCAAGTCGATCGTCGTCCTCTACGAAGCGCTCCACGCGTACCGGCAGATTTTCATGGACGGCCGGCCGCTGCCGAAAGATCCGAATCCGACGTGGATGGGATATTCGATCGGCCGATGGGACGGCGACACGCTCGTCGTCGACTCGAATGGATTCGTCGACAACAACTGGCTCGACAACAACGGCCATCCTGGCACCGAGTCGCTGCGGCTGACGGAGCGATTCCGACGCCGCGACTTCGGCCATCTCGACGTCGAGATGACGATCGACGATCCCAAGGCGTACACGAAACCCTGGACGGTCACGCTTCCTCTGCTCGCTCAACCTGAAAACGAGCTCATCGAATACGTCTGCGACGAAAATGAAAAAGATCTCAAGCATCTGGTTGGCAAGTAGCCTCTTCCTTGCCGCGATCCTCTCGGCGCAGACCGCCCGCACGCCGGACTGGAACGCGCTCAACGCCGAGACGCTGCGGCATTTCCAGGCGCTCGTCCGCCTGGACACGCAGAACCCGCCCGGCAACGAGCACCTCGTCACCGACTACGTGAAGGCGGTGCTCGAGAAGGAAGGCATCGCGGTCCAGACGTTCGCGGTCGATCCGAACCGCCCGAATCTCGTCGCCCGGCTCAAGGGCAACGGCAGCAAGCGGCCCGTTCTCTACATGGGCCACAGCGACGTCGTCACCGTCGACCCGAAGAAGTGGACCTTCCCGCCGTTCAGCGCGCAGCGCGACTCGGGCTACATCTACGGGCGCGGATCGCTCGACGATCGTCCGCACGTCGTCGCCGGCCTGATGACGATGCTGACGTTGAAGCGGTTGAACGTGCCGCTCGATCGCGACGTCGTTTTCCTGATCGAGGCGGGCGAAGAGGGCACGACCGAGTTCGGCATGAACTTCATGACGAAGCAGCACGCCGATGCGATTGCCTCGGAGTACTGCATCGCCGAAGGCGGGAGCACCGCGCGCATCGGCGGCAAGGTCAACTACGCCGGCGTCGAGATGACGGAGAAGCTGCCGAACCGGATCGAGCTCATCGCGACCGGACCGTCCGGGCATGCGTCGCGGCCGCTGCAGGGCAACGCGATCGTCCATCTCGCCGCCGCCGTCGCCGCCGTCGGCAAGTGGCGCGTTCCGGTGCGCCTCAACGACACGACACGCGAGTTCTTCAAACGCATGGCCGACATCATGCCCGCGCCGGCCGGGCAGCGGTATCGCGCGCTCCTCAATCCCGGCTCGCGCGAAGCCGATGCGGCCGATCTGTATCTGCTCGAGCACGATCCCGGGTACGCGTCGATGCTCAGGACATCGATCTCGCCGACCATCATCAACGGCGGCTACCGGATCAACGTGATTCCCTCGGAGGCGCGGGCGACGCTCGACGTGCGGATGCTGCCTGACGAAAACAAGGAACGGTTCCTCGCCGAAGTGAACCGCGTCATCAACGATCCGAGCGTCGTCGCGAGGTACATCACCGACGAAGGGCTGACGCGTCCGTCAGGACGCCCGGCGCGGATCGAGTCCGAGGCGTTCCGGGTCATCGAGGCGGCGGCGACACGCAACTTCGACACCGTGACCGTCCCGATGATGGGCACGGGCGCGACCGACATGGCGCAGGCGCGCTCGATTGGCATGGAGTGCTACGGAATCGGACCCGCGTCCGACGTGGAAGACGGGCCGAAGGGATTTGGCGCGCACAGCGACCAGGAGCGCATTCTCGAGGCGGAGATCTACCGCTTCGTTCGCTTTTCGTACGAGATCGTTTCCGAGCTCGCGCGCAGCCGCTAGGGACGAAATCGCCAGTACATCTCGCCCGCCGGCGACGTGACAGACTCGAGCGTCGCGCGCCGCGCCGGCAGCAGTCCGTCGAGCAGCGATCGCAGATCGCTGATCACCGATCGGTTGTCGCCGTAATAGAAATGGCCAATCAGATTGGAGTCGACGTTCGAGACGTCGATCGTATCGATACCGGGAATCACGACGACCGTCGGTTCCGTGTCGCCCGCCCGCTGGTATCCGCCCTGCACGGCCTTCGACGCGGTCAACGCCTCGTCTTTCGACGATGCATAGAGGGTGGCGTGGGAGACGAGCGGCTGGAATTGGCCGGCGAGCTGCTTGAAGACCTGCGCATCGATGTCCGGAGCGGTGAGCGCAAGCTGGTTGAAGTGCGGACGCCGCGCCGGCGGGTTCGCGGCCATCTGCGACAGCGCGGACACCAGCGCACGGTTCCCCATGCTGTGAGCAATCAGATGAATCGTCTGCGCGCCCGACTGCGCGGCGACCTGCTCGAGAAACGATCGCAGGTGGACCACCGTCCAGTCGTTGTTGTTCAGATCCGCGGCGTATGACGCCAGGCCTTCTTTCGCCGGCCAGCTATAGAGGATGGGCGCGCCGTCGAAGCTGAGGTCGTACGCCAGCTGAGCGGTGCGAAATACCGCGTCGCCAAACGAGACGTTGAAGCCGTGCACGAACACGAACGCCTGCTTGCCCTGACTCCTGCCGACGAACGCCCGTAGATCGCTGAAGAACTCCGTCGACGCCTGCTCGGTGAACCTCGTGACCATGAACGTCTTGTTCGGATCTTCCCGCCACAGCGTCCAGATGTTCGGCCGCTCGATGACGCCGATGTGGTGATCTCTCGGCACGTGGACGTCCACTTGTCCGAGATGCAGCGTGCCGTCGTTCTGCCGCACCGATCCGTAGGGCAACGGCGTCGTTGTCCCCTTGTTGCGATCCGTGGCGAAGAACACCGTGACGTTTGCGTGCGAAGGCGGCGGCGCAGCGGCGGACCGCGGCGGTGACGACGTGGGCGCCGACGGCGTGCCCGGCGGCTGCGGTCCATAGGCCCCGGCCGCGCCGATACGAAAGACGAGCGATGCCGTCTGTCCAGGCGCCGCGGTCACTCTGCGTTGGACCGTTGCGAATCCTTCAGCCGTCGCGCTGACGACGTACTCGCCCGGCTCCACCGGGATGGCGAATCGACCCTGCGAATCGGTCGTCGCGACGAATTGACGTCCGTCCGCCGACGTCGCGCGAACCGTGATGCCCGGAAGGATGGCGCCTACGGAATCCAGTACCGTTCCGCTAATGACAACCGTCTGCGCGTGAAGGAGCGTGGACGCGGCTGCGCCAAGCGTAAGACTGACGACGACAGCTGCTGCGAGTCGACGGATCATGTGGCCGCTCCGTGGTATCTGATTCGCTGCTAGACGCGCAGGATACCAGCGGAGCGGCTCGTTGCGGAAAGATTAGAACAGCACTTTGAGCGCGAACTGTACCTGGCGGGCCGACCCGGAGTCGCCGGTCGGGAACCGCGTGTTCGTGATCACGCCGAACGACGAGCTGCCGACCGCGGCCGTGCGGCCCGGCTGTCCGAAGTTGACCGCGTCGAACAGGTTGAACGCCTCGACCCGGAACTGAAGCCGGGCGCTGCCCATCAGCGCGAGGTTCTTGATCAGCGACAGATCGACGTCGGTGAACCCCGGTCCGTAGATCAGGTTGCGCGGGATGTTGCCCAGGTGCAGCACGCCGCCCGGCGAGACCGGCAGCGCGAACACCTGCGATCCGTTGCAGGAACCGGCCGCCGGCGCCGCGATGCGCGGATCGCAGACGCTGTTGGCAAACCATCCGCTCGCCGCTCCGAGAATCGCCGGATCGCCGACGAGATCGGGACGGAGCGACGTCACGCCGGTCAGCGTGTTGAGCGTCGTGATGATATTGACCGGATTGCCCGACTGCAGCTGCACGACGCCCGTGACCTGCCATCCGTCGGCGAGGCGGTTGCCGTGGAACGGCAGCTCCCACGTGGCGTTGACGCTGAAGCGGTGGCGCGTGTCGAAGTCCGACGGCCCGTAGCTGTCCTGGAGGTTCGTGCTGTCCTGCAGCGATCCGTTCGCCGTCGCGCCGGTGGCGTCGTACGAGTTCGTGTCCTCAGACTTCGACAGCGTGTACGAGGCGCTCAGCTGCACGCCCTTCGACATGCGGCGGTTCGCCGTGATCCACAGGCCCTTGTAGTTCGACCAGCCCGTGCTCTGCACTTCGGTGATGTTGCCGAGCGTCGCGCCGGGCGAGATCGGGCTCGACGCCGACAGCCGCGGATACGGCCGGACGCCGTTCACGAACTGGTTGATGTTGACCGGAATGCGCTGACGGTCGCCGTGCGATCCGAAGTAGCCGATCATGAAGCCGTTGGCGCCGAATTCCTTCTCGACGTTTACGTTCCATGTCTGCATGCGGCCAGGCAGGAAGTTCGGGTTCGTCGTGGTCGGCGCGAGGCCGGACGCCTGCGCCGTCGCCAGCGCGTTCTGCAACGTGACGGTGCCCGCGACGTTCAGCGGCACCGCGAGCGGCGGATTCGCCGCCGCGCCGCCGACGTAGCCGGTGTTCGTCTGGTTGATCATCACGGCGTACGCGCCGCGAACGGCGAGATCGCCCTTGCCTGTCGGATTCCAAATCAGTCCGAGGCGCGGCTGGAAGTCGCTGCCGTTCTTGTGAATCTGCGTGATGCCGGAGCCGAGCCGCACGAGCGACACGCTCGACGCGTCGAACACCACCAGCTTGTTGTCGGGCTCGGTCGCCGAGGCGATGAAGTCGTACCGCAGGCCGAGATCGAGCTTGACGTTCGACCCGAACGAGATCGCGTCCTGCACGAACGCGCCGAACGCAGGGATGATCACATCCGACGACCGGTCGCCCAGCGTGATGTTGAACGAATTGCCCGTGCCCGCCTGGAACGCCGCGACCGTCGCGTACGTGAAGGTGCCCGTGTCCTGCGTGAAGGCGTCGACGGACGCGCGACGGTACTCACCGCCGATCTTGATGATGTGCCGGCCCTTGAGGTACGTCGCCGTGTCGGAGCCGACGAACGTCGAGACCGTCCGGCCCTGCGGGAAATTCGCCGGACCGCCGAAGTTCAGCCCGAGGCTCGTGATCGTGATCTGCGGCAGGCCGATGTCGAAGTTGATGCCGTCGTTGATCCCGAGCGAGGCCGGGTTGACGACGACGTTGGGGTTGAAGTTGATGACGATGCGGTTGTAGCCGGCGCGGGCTTCGTTGACGAGCGCGTTGTTGAAGATGTGCGTCTCGTTCAGCGTCATGACCTGGCGCTTGCCGCCGCGGGTGTCGCCGAAATTCGGCACCGTGTTCAGCTGCGCGTTCGGCTCCTGCCGCAGGTCCTTCTGAAACGCGTAGTAGCCGTGCAGGCTGTCCTTCTGCGAGAACGTCGAGTGCATGTCGATCGTGTACTGATCGATGTTCACGGGCGCGATGCCCGACGCCAGCAGCCGGTCCTGGCCGCTCGCATCCGTCGTGTTGCCCAGTGGGATGTACCCCAGCAGGTTCTTCGAGACCGGATCGGTGACGGCGGCGCGCTGCGCCGGCGTCAGCACGCCGGCGTTCAGGTCGACGCCCTGCGTGTGACGGAGGCCTTCGTAGCTGAAGAAGTAGAACAGCTTGTTCTTCACGACCGGGCCGCCGAGATTGAAGCCGAACTGCTTGCGGTTGAACGGCGACTTCGGGTTCGGCTCGGGATTGAAGTAGTTGCGCGAGTCGAACTTGTCGTCGCGGTAGAAGTCGAAGCCTTCGCCGTGCATCGTGTTCACGCCCGAGCGCGTCGCCACGTTGACGATCGCGCCGGAGTTGCGCCCGTACTCGGCGCTGAACGTCGAGTTGTCGACTTTGAATTCCGACACCGTGTTGATCGACGGCTGGAACGTCACCTGGCTGTTGGACAGATCGTTCAGGTTGATGCCGTTGATCATCAGGTTGACGGACGTCTCGCGGTTGCCCGCGGAGAAGAACGAGAACCCGCCCTGGCCGCGCAGCGGCGCGGAGAGACCCGCGTTCTGGGGCGGCGTCACGCCGCCCGGCATCAGCGGACCGAGGTCGATGAAGTGGCGGCCGTTGAGCGGGATCTCCTGAACGGTCCGCTCGGCCATCACCTGGCCGACCGACACGGTCGCGGTTTCAATCAGAGGCGAGACGCCGGTCACCGTGACGTTCTCGGCAATCGCCCCGACACTCAATTTCATGTTGGCGACGGCAATCTGCGCGACGTCTAGCGAGAGCTCCGTCGTCTGATCGGCGAAGCCGTCGAGATGCGCCGTGACCTTGTAGCGTCCCGGGTTGAGCGACGCGGCCACGAACTGGCCCGCGGCATCCGTGGTGGCCGTACGTTCGACGCCCGTACCGGTGTTGGTGATGGTCACCGTCACACCAGGCATGATCGCGTTCTGCGAATCGGTGACCGTCCCCTGGAGGGTCGCCGTGGACTGCGCCGAGACGGTGCGGCCGATCAGCGCGAGGGCAAGGACTGCTGCCAGCGTCCATCGAGACATTCGGACTCCTTAACGCGCGCGGACACACTGCGCGCAGGCCGTATGAATACGGTTACATCGCGGTGATGTCAACGCTTCTTGCGCAGGAAGTTGGTATCTTCGCCGGACGTGATCCAAAAAGCCGTTACCGACCGGCCGGTCAGCAGAGCGTAAGTACGGCCTTACCGCGGTGTCGCCACGGGCGCTTGCGTGTTGAAGCCCGCGCCGCCGTCGCCGTCCCAGTCTTTCTCGACGCCGTGGCCGCGCGCGGCGTCGCCGTGCATCGGCGTCACGAAGCCGAGCAGGCAGCCGTTCGAGCCGTCGCGCAGGAGATGGCAGCGGACTTTGATCTGATCGCCGGGGCGAACGTCCTCGCGTTTGATCCCGACTTTCGTCAGACCGGCCGGACCCGTCGCTTCGAGCGCCCAGGTCGTCACCTCGCCTTTGCCGTCCTTCACGTCGAGATAGATCCACGAATGCGGGACGAGAAGGTGCAGCTCCTTCACCTCTCCGGTCATCGTCGTCCACACGGTGAGGTCGTAGTTGCCGTGGGAGTGATGCGCGCGAACCGGCGCGGCCGCGAGAAACGCGAACAGCGCCGCAAGAATGGCGATTCTCTTGAGCATGATCAGTCTCCTTATCGCGCGGGCGCCGGAGCGGCCGGCGCAGGCGGCGGACCGGTGCGCTGCGGCGCGGGCGCCGGGAACTTCCAGGCGTCGGAGTAGCCGTTCGTATAGAACGAGCGGTACCGGATCGGCTTGCCCTCTTCGTCGATGAACATCAATGACTGCTGGAACAGGCCCGGCGCGGGCGCGCCTTTCGGCACCGTCGCTTCGGACACGTACAGCCGCGTACCGTGCCGGTGGATTTCGGCGAACGTGCGGGACGCATCGGCGTTCGTCAGCTGGATGCGCAGGCCCTCGATCTGATCGACGACCGCCCAGCCGAAGAAATTGATCTTCGCTCCGTCGCGTTTGATGAACTTCGACGCGGCGAAGATCATCGAGCCCTGGACGTCCGAGCGCCAGTCGTTCTGGCACGCGTCGCCTTGGCCGCCGTCCGCGCGGCACTTCTGCGTGCGAGCGGTGTGGATCTTCTCCGCGTCGTTGTAGTCGACGACGGTCATCACGTAGCGGCTCTTCCCTTGATCCGCGCTGTAGACGTGCGCCGGCAGCGGAATGCCGAACTCAGACGTGTACGTGACGTCCGCGGCCTTCGGCTCGCTCGGAAAATTCACGGCGAACAAGTCGGCCTTGCTCGCGAACTCGATCCATTCCTGCGCCAGCGCCGCTGGACACATCAGAAGCAGGATCGCAGTTGCCCTGAGCCCTATGCCCTTTGCCCTTCTCATTCGCATCGCCGTGCTCCACTTCCTTCCGAGCCGCCTTTGTCGCGGTACACCTTATGACAGTTTCCGCAGGCGTCGTTCAGCTTTTCGCTGATCGCGCCGAAGGCCTCGAAGTTTCTCGCGCGCGATTCCTTGTGCGCCAGCTTGCCGACATCGACCAGCGCGGCGACGAACTGCTTCCAGTCCGCGCGATCGACGGGCGCCGGCCGGCCGTTCTGGCACATCCGGCCCGGCGTGAGCAGCAACGAGGCCGTCTCCGTCAGCGCGACCGACGCCTGATCGACCTGCAGCCAGCCCGGATACACCGTCGATCCCCACTCGACGTAGTCGAACGGCGACGAGGCGAGCGGCTTCGGCTTCGCCGCGGCGGTCGAGGGATTCTTCAGCTGGAGGTTGAAGATGATGTTCGCGTTGGGAAACGCGATCGCGCGCATCACCTCCGCGAGGTTGCCTTCGGGGCGTTCGGCTGCACGCTCGGCTAAAGCCTTCGCGCTACGGGGCATCAGGACCTGGGCGAGCGTTGCTTCCGTCAGCTCTGACTGGCCGGACGGGAACACGCCGACCTGGAGAATGTATGCGGTGAGATCCGCCGACTGCGCTTTCGAGAGGCTTCCGGGCTTCTCGAACGGCATCGTCTTCTGAATCTTGTCGACGAGGTCGGCGAGCGGACGTTCGCTGTAGTTCGCGAGAAACGCCGGCCCGGCGAGCGGCGGGCCGACCGCGCCGTCCATCGCGCGCCCGTGGCATTCGGCGCACTGCGCGCGGTAGATCGCTTCGCCGCGCGCGGCCTGAGCTGTCGAGTACACACCAGCCGCAAGCGATCGCGGCTGGCCGGCAGACACCGCGGTCGAGCACGCGGCGGCGAGCAGGGCTATCCGCAGTTGATGGCGCACTTCTCCGGTCGTTTGAATGCCGCTTTGATCTTCTCGCGATACTCGGGATACGCCGTCTCGGCTCCGCCCATCGCCGCTTCCGGCGGGATGCCGTAGTACTTCTGCATCTCGTTCACGAACGGATTCTTGCCGGGCAGGTAGTGCGGGACGCGGCCCGACTCCACGCCTTCGTCGCCGACGATACAGGGCGGGCCGCCCATGGCGACGGGATTCGTGGCGAGGTTATACGAGCGGGAAAGAATGTACGGCTCCGTCAGGTAGACCGGGTCTTCCATGATGAGCACGGCCGTCATCATGTCGCCGTGGCGGCGGAAGTGCGTCGTGATGGTCGCCTGATCGCTGCTGGCCGCGCCGTTCCGCCGGATGTATCCCGTCTTCAGGTGCGTCGTCGTCGCGATCAACTCGTTGCCGTTCCACACGCCGGTCGTGAAGCCGCTCTGATCGTGGGGCGCGTTCTTGCCCGGATGCGGACGGCCGTCCATCCAGATCGTCATCGGCGCGCGCGTTTCCCAGCCGCCGACCATCCACGCCTGGATTTTTCCGGTCACCGGATCCGGCACCGCCCACATGCGCAGGCTGAACGGGCCGGCGGCGATGTGCCACTGCGTCTGGAACCAGCAGGTGCGCTCGGGCATCGAGATGACCGACTGCGTGAAGCTCAGCGCCTTGGCGCGGCCGGCCTCGTTGAACGGCAGGCCCGTCCAGTCATCGGGATACGGCCCGCCGCCGCGCTCGAGCGAGTCCTCGTGGTTGATCGACTGCCACGAGCCGGAGAGATCGATCTCGGCGAGCGCGGGAACCGCGCGCGAGATCAGCAACAACGTGATTGCGATAATTGCTTTTTTCATATGTGATCGCTCGACTAAAGTCTTCGCGCTACGAAGTCTTCGCGCTACAAAGTCTTCGCGCTACGGCGCTACCACGTGGCCGAGCAATCGCTCGGCTTCCATTTCGCGTCGTTCGCTTCCTTCTTGAAATGCGAGCTGATGACGAACGGCGTCCTTAGATACGCGGGATCCGTGGTCGAGATCGTCACGACGAGCAGCGGCGATCCGTTGGGCTCGGTGATGACCTCGAAGTACTCGGTGACAGTAGCGTTGTCGCTGTACGGCACGCCGTTCTTCCGCAGGAATCCCGCCTTGAGGTTCGTCGTCTCGACTTTCATCGCGCCGTCGGTCGCGCCCCGGCCGCCGCCTTCCCATGCGGCAACCGAATCGCCTTGAATCGTGTGCGCCGCTCCGGCCGCAGGCTTCCAATTTCCGAAATGGAAGATGCGCGTCTGCTTGCCGGCGTCCGTGTCCATGCGCAGCGTCTGATCGTCCTGCCATGTGATGTGAAGCCGTCCGGGAACGCGAAGAATCGCCGGCGCGCCGTACGACTTGCACAACTCGCCCGACGCCTCTTCCTTCGCCGGATCCCAGGTGTCGGCAATCTTGCGGGCCTCTGGCGTCATCGGCACGCCCTGATAGTCGCCCCTGGTCGGCGTCACCATGCGGTACCGCCAGTCTTCGTCGACGATCGACACCCAGTAGCCGGTGAGATCGATCGGCGCCGCGGCCTTGGGCGTTTGGGGCGGCGCGGCAGCGCCGCCGCGGCCGCCGCGGCCCTGCGCGAACGCGCCGCTCGACACGGCGAGCATCGCCAGAACGAGGCAGATCTTCTTCATGACTTTTTCGCCTGCAGCGTCTTGTAAATCGACTCGATGAATGCGCTGGTCGCGCCTGGCGCCGTGCCGTAGCGCGTTTCGTACGGCAGGGCGGGACGCGCGGCCTTGATTTCGTCGAGCGTCTTGCCCTGCTTCGCGAGATCGGCGACGACGTCGCGCACGAGCACGACCATGTCTCGATAGTCGACGACTTCCATCTGCTCGGACAGGCGTCCGTGCCCGGGAATCACGTAGGTCCCGACATCCTTATATATATAGGGCGTCGGCGCGATGGTCAGATCGATGAGCCGGTTCAGCGCCGCGATCTCGCCGGCAATCGTGCCGCCGGCCGCGACGTCGATCACCGGGAACCGCGTCGTGTCCATCACGTCGCCGGCGACGACGACATCGGACGACCGGAACAGGACGAAGCTGTCGGCGCTGCTGTGCGCCGCCGGCTGATAGAAGATCTCGAGCCCTTCGTCGTTCATGCGGATCGCCTTGCGCGGCGTGAAGAACGCCTCGTTCGGCAGCGCGCCGCTCGGGTACGTGGGCTTCACCTGGCTCATGACGCGAAGGACGCTGTCGTGCGACAGAATCGACGCGCCGCCGCCGTTCGGCAGCCCGGCGCCTCCGCCGAGCGCGTTGGTGAAGATCGTGTAGCCGGCCTTGGCGAGCTTCTCGTTGCCCGCGACGAACTCCGATCCCGCGTCGATATTGATGATGTAGCGGATCGGCAGGTCCGTCAGCGTCTTGAGCGCCGCGAGGATCTTGTCCGACGCGTTCGCCGCGCCGGAATTCACGAGGACGATGCCGTCCGATCCGATCTGGACGCCGAGATTGCCCCCGGCGCCCGCCAGCATATAGAAATTTTTACGGACCTTGACGATCTCGACGCCGTCCTGCGCGTGGATGTGCGCGACAGACACCGCCGCGAAGACCGTCAGGCCCGCCAGCCCGGCCAAAAGTCTTTTCATAGCGACGCGAAGTATACTTTTTTTCCGGATCCGAATCTCTTCTTAGAAATCCACCTGGGCGCTGATCTTCGCGAACCGTGACGGCAGAATCAGCGTCGGCGTCAGCCAGTTGCCGTTCGCGATGAACGTCTGGTTGTACGACTGGATCGCGCTCGAGTTCAGGGCGTTATAAAGATCGACGCCGACCTGCGCTCGATACCGGCCGAACCTCAACACCTTCTGCGCGCGCAAGTCGAGCTGATTGATCCGATCGCCCTGGATCGCCCCGGGCGTCACGAGGTTCACGGTCGCGAACGGCGCGTTGCCGGCGAGCGGACGGCCGAGCGACTGCGCGGCGACGGCCGTCGGCACGCTGTAGTTCGCCGCGAGGTTGCTGCCTGGAATGCTCTGCATCGTCCCGCTCACCTGCACATCGATCTTCGGAATCATGTACGACGCGAGCCCTTTGAACTGCGTCAGGAAGGGCGGGACGACGTTGCAGTAGGGGTTGGTCGGACCCGTGATGCCGGTAATCGTCAGCTCCGGTAGTTGCGCGCGAATCTCGCAGGCGTTGGTCGCCAGACGGCCCGTACTCGTGCCGCCCTGGAACGTGAGCCCCTGCTTCATGCGGGCCGTGAGGTTGATCTCGATGCTGTTCCAGTGCTGCGTCTCCGTCCCGAAGTTGTCGGCTTTCGTGATGAAGTTGCTCGTCTGTCCGAAAAGCGAGGGCGCGAGGTCGTAGAGCCCGCCGATCACGTTGCCGCCGCCGCCGGGAAGCCGCGAATCGGCCGGCGCGGTGAAGCTGTACGACGTGTAATCGCTCGCCTTCACCGCGAGGTTGTCGGTCGCGAAGAAGTTACCGAACCAGCGGCGGAAGTAGCCGATGTTCACCGAGATGCGCGGCGCCACTTCCTGCTGCACCTGGATGCCGAGATTCCAGTCGTACGGACGGATGCCCCAGCCGCTGATGATCGCCGGATCGTACGTGTTGCTGAACACGGGCTTCGCGAAGTTCAGATCGCTGATCTGGCCGCAGAGATCCCCGCCCGACGCACGAAGATCCTGCGCGGCCGGGTTGCTCAGATCGCAATCCGGTTTGAAGTTCTTGTTCCCATCGGTCCACGTGCGCGTGACCGAGGTGGAGATTCGTGACAGCGGGTTCGTCAGCGCGCCGGTGATGGAGCTTCCGTCGGCGGCGGCAAGATACTTCCCGGCGCTTACTTTCACCGACGTCTTGCCGTTGCCGAAGACGTCGTACGCGACGCCGATCCGCGGGGTGATGTCGTTGTACGACGTCCCGTCCTGCTCCGGAAAGATCGTGGGGACCAGGATGAACGGGTTCGGCCCGACCTGCTCCTGCGGGAAGAGGCTCGACGAGCGATCCCACCGGATCGCGCCGCTGAGCGTCATCCTGCTGACGGTCCACTGATCCTGCGCGTAGAGCGCGTGCGTCTTCAGATGCGTGTTGACCAGCGCGGGGCCGGCGAGCTGCGTCAGCTGCAGCGGGACGCCGTTGTTGAACCTGTAGCTCGTCCACGTGTCGTTGACGACGCTGTTCGGGAAGTGGTTGCGGACGAACTGGCCGTAGTACCCGATCTTCGCGCTGTTGGCGCCGGTGACTCGCGTGATCGACGCGCGCCAGCTCAGGACGTCGCTGTCGGCGACGTACGAGTTGTTGCCGCGGTACGAGAGGCCCGCGATGCCGCCGTTGGCGGCGCACCCGCCCGTGCACGCTTCGACGACAGGGATCAGCGCGCTGCTGTTGGGCAGGTTGAACTGCGTGCCGTAGCCGTCGATGATGTTCGTCCCGAAGCCGGCCTCGAGCAGCAGCTTGCTCGTGTACGGCGAGCTCCACGTGATCTGCTGCACCGTCGGCGCCGCGTGGTTGTTGCCGCGCGCCTCGGGCGCGGTCGTCGCGCTGCCGCCTCCGTCGCACGACGTGCACAGCCACTGCTGGTCTTCATAGAAGCTGAACTTGTTGCGTTGCGAGGCCTGCCAGGTCAGCCGCGCGTTGAAACTCTTCCAGGTGCCGTCGTCGCGCGACTGCGAAGGGCTGGCGACGTACGTCCACTTGGCCGGATCGCCGGCGTTCAGGTTGTCGAACATGCCCGCCACCAGCTTGCGGTTGCCCTGATAGCGCGTCGACGCGAAGAACCACAGCTTGTCTTTGCGGACGGGGCCGCCGAAGGAAACACTGGAATCCCAAATCTTCGTCATCAGGTTCGGCGCGCTGAGGCCGGCGGCGCGAATCGCGTCGGTGTAGTTGCTCGTCTGCAGAGAATCGTTGGCCCAGTTGCCGAACGCCGATCCGGAATACCTGTTGCCGCCCTGCCGCGGCACGAGGTTCATCGCCGGGCCGCCGACTTCGATCTCGCCGAGGCCGCCGGCCGTCGTGAACGTGATCTCCTGCGCGTTCGGGACGTCGGCGACGGTGTACGACACGCCGGTGCCGTTCAGCGACGCGCCGAGCGAGAGGCCGTCGAGCGTCAGCCGTCCTTCATTGCCCGGACCGCCGCGCATGTTGAACGTCACGGTGACGGGACCGGCAAGGCCGCCGACGTCCTGCGAGCCGGACACCGAGACGCCCGGTACCAGCGTCGCGATGCTGTGATACAGCCGCGCGGTTGGAATCGCGCTGAGCGTTTCGCCCGTCACCGTTTCCTGCTGTTTCGCGTTCACGACGTCGACGACCGGCGTTTCACCGGTGACGGTGATCGTCTCGGCGACCGCGCCGACCCGCATGTCGGCGTTCACCGTCGCGGTGAACGAGCCCGTGAGCTCGATGCCCTCGCGCTTGACCGTGCTGAATCCCGTGAGCGTGAACGTCAGCGTGTACGCGCCGGGACGCAGGTTCTCGATGTGATACTGGCCGCTGCTGTCGGTGACGGCCGTCCGGACTTTTTCAATGAGCGCAGGGCTCGCGGCTTCCACCGTGACGCCCGGCAGCACAGCACCCGATGAGTCTTTGACGGTGCCGTTAATCGCGGCCTGGGCAAAAACCAGTGAAGGAAGGAACAAAACGAGGGCAAAGACGAGAAGCCGCACTTGGCCGCGCATGGGATCCTCCTGCTGAAGCGGACGCGGGTGTTAAGTACGGCGAAACATTACCGCGCCGGCGGAGGCGCGTCAAAGATCATCGCGGCATGGCTTCACGAAATCGCGCGCGGCTCGAGCCGGCAGCGCACGATCGACGTCGTGAACTCGCGCGACCACGACGGCCACCGCTTCCGGCGAATCGGCACTGCTTCGAAGGACCGGAACCGAAACGGGCTCCGCTCGACGAGCCGCTCGAAGCGCGACACGGTCATCTGGTTGATGCCGGCATCCAGGAGCGACGTCCGCGGCTCCTTGCCGGGAAGGCCGGTCCGCCACGTCACCATCGCGCGCTCCGAAAAGACCAGGTGCGCCCACGGAAACACCGAGAAGAGATGCCCGCCGTACGGGTGAAACCAGGGCGGACCGAATGCGACGAGGACGAAACCGCCGGGGTTCAGCATGCTGTACATGAGCTCGAGGATCGCGGCGGGATCCTCGTAGTGTTCGAACGAATCGAGCGAGATGATCACGTCGACCTTCGACCGCGAGCCGTCCCAGCGTTCGACGATCTCGCAGCGGTCTGCTACCCTCTCGTTGACAATCCGTTGCCTCGCGCTGGCAATCCATTTCGGCCATGGCTCGACGCCGATCACCTGTCGCGCGCCGTGCTGCGCCAGCTCAACCACCTCGTACCCCTCGCCGCATCCGAAGTCGACGACGGCCTTGTTCTGGATTTCATTCCAGATGTTTGCGCCGAGCAGACATTCGAGTTTGCTCTTGTTCTGGTACGCCGGCGGAATGCCGTCCGGCATCTTCGCCGACTGTCCGGTTGAGTTGATGGACCGGAGGATCTGCACACCCACGCTGCCGCCAATCACGCCCATATACGGAAGATGTAGCAGGAGCCGTACCGCGGGAGCGACGGGCGTGGAACGGGAGGTTTCAGGAACGCGGCCGAGCTAGTGCCTGCGGCTTCGCTTCGGGACGAACGCGAGGAACCGCCGCGGGTTGTCGTACATGATCTTGCGCAGCACATCGTCGGACGCGCCAGCAGCTTTCAGCTTCGGCAGAAACACGGTGACGGTTTTCGCGTAGCCGCTCGACGCGTCGGCGGAAAACAGGAGGTGATCCGCGAAGCCCGCCTCGATGAGCGACATCACCATGGGCACCTGCGGCGCGTCGTTGACGCCCTGCCGATCGAAGCCGACGAAGGCGCCGCGCCGGCAGATGGTTTTGTGCACCGCGACGTTCGCGTCGACCAGGTTTCCGAGATGACCGATGCAGACGTGCTCGGGCTTGACGCCCTGATCTTCGAAGATGTCGAGCTGCTCGAGCGCGGATTTTCCCGGAATGCCCGTGTGCGTGAAGATCGGGATGTTCGTCGCCGCGTGCGCCCGGCCGACGGCGCGAAACACCTTGCGCTCGTCCGCTGAGATGTCGTCCCACGATCCGATCTCACCGAACGCCCCGACGACGTCGTCGTCCACCTCTTTGAGAATGGCCTTGAGGATCTGATCCTCGCTCATCGTCGAGATCTCTTTCGGATACCACGGCTGCGAGTAGAAGCCGCCGCCGATCACGATCGGCATTCCGGACTTCATCGAGACCTGCCGGATGAAATTCACGTCGCGGCCCATCTGCGGATGCCCGGCTTCGACGATGCAGGCGATGTTGCCTTCCTGTCTGGCTTTGTTGACCTCGGCGACGACGACGTCGACGTCCTGTGTGAGAGCCGCCTGCGGCGGAGGCGGATTCGCGTTCGCGCGGCCGGGGCCGCCGCCTCGCGCGGGCGCCGGCGGCAACCCGTTCGCCGCGCGCGCCGCGGCCGTCGCGGCAAAGAACTTCTGGTTGAAGTCCGTCGCGAGCTGCAGGTGTTCGTGGAACAGCGTGGCGCCGCCGGCGAGCTCATCGGGCGCGTAGTCCTTGAGGATCGTCCGGATGATCGCGCCCTTCGGAAACTGCGGGGACTGCGCGGACACGAGCTCAGGCAGCGCGGCCGCGGCCGCGCCCATCCCAAGAACTTTCAGCGCGTCGCGACGATTCACCTGGCCACCGCCTGATCTGCGCGCTCTTCAGCGCGGGTGCCGGACAGAATGCCGGCGAGCCCGAGGTTCCCTTCGTGGCACGCGTACTCGTACATCGGCGCGCGCGATCGCTCGAGCGGAATCATCGCCGACCACGGCCGCGTCCACGTCGAGTCGTCGGACACCGTAAACGCGTACTCGAGCCGGCCCGCGCTGACGCGCGTGAAGCGCTCGATGAGATGCAGGTTCTCGTGCGAGCCGCGGAAGCTGCTCTTCGGCGAGAAGTTCGTCGTGTCCACGACGAGCGTGTCGCCCTCCCAGTGGCCGCGCGAATCGCCGAGCACGTGGCGGATCTTCGCGTTCGGATGCGGACGGCCGTCCATGTAGATGACGCGCGCGTCGTGGATTGTCTCCATCCGGAACACCACGGCGTCCTTCGACTGGACGATGTCGTAGTAGCTCATGTACGCGGGCTGCGTGCGCGGGACGCCGAAGGTGATGCAGCGCTCGCTGAGCGATCGATCTTCGGGACCGGCGGGCAACACCGGACGCGCCGCGGCTTCCACGGCCGCGCGGCGCGCGGCGGCAGGCGTCATCGCGGGAATTCTTCCGTCCGGCGGATCGGTAATTAATGATGTCCGGTTGTCGAAGACGCGATCCGGAAGCCAGAACTGGTTGTAGTCGCCCGTCCTGCCGTCGGTGGATGTGAACTTGTCGGGGTTCGTCAGCAGCGCGACGTACAGCTGATCGCCGAATGCCGCGTCCCCGTCGCCGCTGAACAGCCGCGCGGAACGCGATTTGAGCAGCGCGACTTCCGCCTCGCTCAGCGTCGCCTTGCCCGCGAGCTCGGTCGGCCGCTCGAGCGGCGTCGCGTTGTTATTTGCCCACGTCCCTTGAAGATCTGGTTGACCGTCGACGGTGCGAGGCACCGCGTATCCGCCTTCGCCCCGCGGCTTCGGCTCGACGGATTTCTTCTGTGCAGTGAGGTTCGCGAACGCCGCCGCCACGATCACGACCGCCAGCGCAATCTTCCTCATAACCCCTCCGCTTTCGTCCGCATTGTAGCGCCGCGCTGCACGCGATCGCACCGGTAGTTTCCTGTTGCCTTCCTTAGACCCCGGTTATAGAACAGCGCGCAGTCGGCGGTTCACTTCTTCCGGGAGGCCACATGCGCAGTCTGCTCCGGGTCCTCTTCGCCGTTCTCGCCCTCCTCGCCGTCCCCTCCATCGTCCTGGCTCAGGCAGAAATCACCGGCGTCGCGAAAGACGCGTCGGGCGCCGTTCTGCCGGGCGTCACGGTGGAAGCGGCCAGCCCCGCGCTGATTGAGAAAGTGCGATCAGCAGTCACCGATGCGACCGGCCAGTATCGAATCATCGATCTGCGGCCGGGCACGTACAGCGTGACGTTCACGCTGACAGGCTTCAGCACGATCAAACGTGAAGGCATCGAGCTGAGCGGCACGTTCGTCGCGACGGTGAACGCCGATCTGAAAGTGGGCGCGCTGCAGGAAACCATCACCGTCACCGGCGAGACGCCGATCGTCGACGTGCAGAGCGCGAAGACGCAGACGACGATCAGCCGCGACGTGATCACGGCGATTCCGAGCTCGCGAAGCGTCGGCGGCCTGCAGGCGGTGATTCCCGGCATGACGGGACTCGGCATCGTCGACAACGGCGGCATCGGCGGCGGCAGCGGTGGAAGCGCGGGCAGCCTGCACGGCGGGCGTCCGTCGGATTCACGGACGATGGCCGACGGCCTCAACATGGGCTGGGCCGGCGCGAACTCGAACGCGGCGGTCCTCAACGCCGCGGGCGCGCAGGAAGTGGTCTTGAGCACGTCGGGCGGGCTCGGCGAAGCAGAAACCGCCGGCGTCACGCTCAACGTCGTCCCGCGCGACGGCGGCAACACGTTCAGCGGCACCGCGTCGTACTCCGGCGCGAACGGAAGCATGCAGGCCAGCAACTACACGCAGGCGCTGAAGGACGCGGGACTTCGCTCGCCCGCCGAGCTGCTGAAGGTGTGGGACGTCAATCCGATGGGCGGCGGCCGCATCGTCCGCGACAAGCTGTGGTTCTACCTGACGTACCGCGAGACGTACGGCGAGAACACGATCCCCGGCATGTTCTTCAACAGAAACGGCGGCGACCCGACGAAGTGGACGGTCGATTTCGACACGAGCCGGCCCGCGTTCAACGACGTCCGCGACCGGACGTTCATCGGACGGCTGACGTGGCAGGCGACGCCGCGCAACAAGTTCAACTTCCAGGACTCGGAGCAGTACCTGATCCGCAACAAGACCGGCGGCGGCTCGGCGACGCGCACTCCCGAAGCGCAGGGGCTGACGCTCTACACGCCGGGACACACGCGCACGTTTACGTGGACCTCGCCGCTCACCAACAGAATGCTGCTCGAAGCCGGCTGGGGCAGCTACCTGTCGAACTACGCGAACGACGCGCCTCGCATCGACGGCCAGCACAACAACGGGCTCGTCTCGGTGTTCGATCAGGGCATCTCGCCGGGCACGGGGATCGCCGGCCTCACCTACCGCTTCGACAACCCGCTCGGCGGCGGATTCCAGCATCATCAGATCGGCACGCTCGCGAATCTTCGAGCGTCGATCTCGTACATCACCGGCGCCCACAACATGAAACTCGGCTACATGGGCGGCTTCAGCAACCCGAGCCAGTCGTACTACAACTTCACGCCGTTCGTGCAGTTCCGCTTCAACAACGGCGTCCCGAATCAGCTGACGCAGACGGCGCAGTACGGCGGCACGGGCGCATCGGCGGTGGAGCTCGTGCGCAACCTCGTGCCGACATCTTTCTTCGCGCAGGACCAGTGGACGCGCAACCGGCTCACGCTGCAGGGCGGATTGCGCTACGACTACATCCTCTCGAGCTACCCGGACGCGTGCGCGGGCGGGCCGGGCTTCCCGACGATGCCGACGCAGATCTGCTATCCCGCGCGCTCGACGCCGGGCGTTCACTGGCACGATCTCACGCCCCGCATCGGCGCCGCCTACGATCTCTTCGGCAACGGCAAGACGGCCGTGAAATTCAACATCGGGAAATACATGCAGGCGCTGACGGCGAGCAACAGCGACATGGATCTCAACCCGCTGATCCGCCTGAACCTGCAGACGACGCGCACGTGGGACGATCGCGGCGGCAAGGGCATCAACGGCGACTTCACGCCGCAATGCGATCTGCTGAACCCGGCCGCGAACGGCGAATGCGGGCCGATGGACAACCAGAACTTCGGGAAGGAGTTCTTCACGCGGACGTTCGATCCGAACTTCATCAACGGATTCGGCAAGCGGCCCTACAACTGGGAGCTCGGGCTCGCGGTCCAGCATCAGGTCGTGCCGCGCGTCGGCGTGACCGCCGGCTACTATCGCCGCTGGTTCGGCAACTTCTATACGCTCGACAACACGCTGGCCGCGGCGTCCGACTTCACGCAGTTCAGCGTGCCGATCCCCGTGGATCCGCGGCTGCCCGGCGGCGGCGGCGGTCTCGTGCCCGGCATCTTCAACCTCAATCCGAACAAGGTCGGACAGGTGCAGGATCTCGCGCAGCTCGACAGCAACTTCGGCAGCGTCGAGCCCACGGAGAACTGGCAAGGCATCGATCTGGGCGTCAACGCGCGGCTGCGCAACGGCCTCGTCGTTCAAGGCGGAACCGACACCGGACGCACGCTGCAGGACAACTGCGCGTTGCGGTCGTTGCTGCCGGAGACGTATCCGTGGGCGACGATCGTCGTGACTCAGGCGCTGCGCGGCGACTCTGCGGCCGGACTCACGCAGCCGTACTGTCACATCGTCACGCCGTTCCAGACGTCGTTCCGCGGTCTCGCGACGTACATCGTGCCGAAGGTCGACGTTCAGCTGAGTGCGACCTGGCGCAGCGATCCGGGCCCCGAGCTGATGGCGAACTACGTCGTCAGCAGCGCGATCGCGAATTCAGGACCGCAGCCGCTCGGCAGAAACCTGTCGTCGGGCAACGTCACGGTGAACCTGATTCCGCGCGGCACGCTCTACGGCGATCGCCTGAACAACCTCGACTTCCGCGTGCTGAAGGTGTTCCGCTATCACCACACCCGCATCCAGGCGGGAGCGGATATCTACAACGTGCTGAACGCCGACACCGTCACGCTTTACAATGCGACGTACACGCCGACGGGCGCCTGGAACGTTCCGACGGCGATCGCGAGCGCACGGTACGCAAAGGTCAACGTGCAGATCGACTTCTAACCTGGGCAGGAGGGGCGGGATGGGCAGGAAGGACAGGACCGGAAAACACCAACGCGCGTTCTTGCCGTCCCGCCTGTCCTGCCTCTCCTGCCTGTCCTGCCTGTCCTGCCTGTCCTGCCTTTCGTGCGTGATCGTCGTCGCGTTGTCTGCGGGCAGCGCGATCGCGCAGGGCCGCGGGGCGGCACAGCCGCCCGCGCCTCCTCAACCGAATCCGGCGGCGCCGCTGTATCACGCGACCGGCGAGCAGTACCGCATCTACAACTTTCCCGGCACGGGCGAGTCGATTCCGTATCGCCTGTACGTGCCGCCGCGATGGTCGCCGGCAACGAAGCTGCCGATGCTGGTGACGCTGCGCGCCGGCAACACCGTCGACGGTCCGTACCGCGCCGGCAACGATCTGGTCCGCATCGCCGCCGAGCGCGGCTACATCGTCGTCACGCCGATGGGCTATCGCGGGTTGAGCCAGCCCTACTACGGCAGCCGTTATCAGATCGCGCGGCCGAGTGCGGCCGCGCCCGCGGCGGGATGGACCGAGATCGAAGATCAGCGCGCCGAGCAGGACGTGCTCTACGTCATCGATCTCGTCGCGAAGGAATACAACGTCGACACGTCGCGCGTCTATCTGCACGGGCAGAACCCGTCGGGATCCGGCGCGCTCTACCTCGCGCAGAAATATCCCGAGCGGTTTGCCGCGGCCGTCGTGAGCTCCGCGCCGATCGTGTACGACTCGTATCCGTTCGATCGGTTGAAGGGAAAGGTGGCCCTGATGGTGATCCACGGCGATCAGGACAACGTGAATCCGATCGCCGCGTCGCAGAAGATGGCGGATGCCGCGAAAGCCGCCGGAGTGGAAACCGTCTACGCGACCGTGCCTGGCGGCACGCATCTCGAGGCGTATCTCACCTACGCCTCGCAGATTTTCGATTTTCTAGACAAGCACAAGAAGCCCTGAGCCTTTTGCCCTCAGCCCTCAGCCCTCTACAGTCCGCCCCGCTCGGTGCACTTGCCATGGAACTGCCGGTTCAGCGTGTTCGGACTGTAGCCGCCTGAATTCGTCCAGATCAGATCCACGCGGCCGGTGCGGCGATCGATGTAGCCGCTGAAGCCCCACATCTCGATGACGCCCCAGCTGACGAGGGTGTCGGTGACCGTGACGTCCATCTTGTAGTTGTTCAGCGACGCGAGCCGCGCCGGAGGCAGCGAGCTGCCGAGCGAGTTGAGGTTGTTGTTGTCCAGCAGCTCGACCGTGCGCGAGCTGGTGTCGACGACCACTCGCACGGGGGTCGTCCACGGGCCTCCGAACCAGTCGGCGGGCGGCGGTTCTGTCGACGCCTCGCACACAAATGTAAATGTGGCGGCTGATGCCACGGCGGGCAACCCCAGGCCAATCAGCGCGATCACGGCTACTGCAGCGAATGTTTTCTTCATAAGGTTGTCCCTGGTGCAACGACCAGGCCGGTAGGAGTAGTATCGGCCCCGGCCAGGAGGGAGTTTATGTCGAAGTTCATGCGACTGGGACTGTTCGCCGGTGGCTTCATCGCGGTGGCCATCATGGCAACGACCGCCCAGCAGCCGCCGGCGATGCCGGCGATCGACGCCGACGATATCGGCGGCGTGGTCACCGGCGCGCGCGGACCGGAAGCCGGCGTCTTCGTGATCGCCGAAACGCGCAGCACGCCGACGCGGCTGATCAAGAGCGTCGTCACCGACGATCGCGGAAGATTTCTGATCCCCGATCTGCCGAAGGCCGATTACGACGTCTGGGTCCGCGGCTACGGCCTCGTCGACTCCGCGAAAGTGAAGGCGCAGCCCGGAAAGACGCTCGCGCTCACCGCAACCGCGGCGCCCGACAAGAAGGCCGCCGCGCAGTACTACCCGGCGCAGTACTGGCTCGCGCTGATGCAGCTGCCGCCGAAGAGCGACTTCCCCGGCACCGGTGAAAACGGCAACGGCATCTCGCCGAACATCAAGAGCCAGGGCGAGTGGATCCGCAACATCGTGAACACCGACGGCTGCACGGGCTGCCACCAGATGGGCGGCGAAGCCACGCGCACGATCCCGAAGATGTTCCTGACGGGCGGCGATTCGAAGTCCGCGTGGGACAAGCGCATTCAGGCCGGACAGGCCGGCGGCGGCATGAGCGCGCGGTTCACGCAGGTCGGACGCCAGCGCGCGCTCGGCATGTATGCCGACTGGACGGATCGCATCGCGAAGGGCGAGCTGCCCAGCGCCGAGCCGTCGCGTCCGCAGGGCCGCGAGCGCAACGTCGTGATCACGATGTGGGACTGGGCGGATCCCAAGGTCTACATGCACGACGAGATCGCGAGCGACAAGCGCAATCCGACCGTGAATCCCAACGGACCAATCTACGGCGCGCTCGAAGAGAGCGGCGACTATCTGCCCGTCGTCGACCCGAAGACGAACACCGCGAGCCAGGTGAAGCTGATCGTCCGCGATCCGGAGACGCCGAGCTCCGGCGATCAGCCGCCCGCCGGACCGTCGCCGTACTGGGGCGACGAGGCGATCTGGAACAGCAAGACGACGGTTCACAGCTTCGCGATGGACAAGCAGGGACGCGTCTGGGCCGCGGCGCGCGTGCGCAAACCGCAGACGCCGGACTGGTGCCGCGCCGGATCCGATCATCCGTCCGCGAAACTCTTCCCGATCAACCAGAGCCAGCGCGGTCTGGAGATGTACGACCCGAAGACGAAGACGCTGACGACGATCGACACCTGCTACACGTGGGGCCACGTGAACATCGACGAGAACGACGTCATCTGGTCGTCGTTCGGCCCGCAGGGCGTCGAAGGCTGGTTCGACATCAAGACGTGGGACAAGACGCACGACGAGAAAGCCTCGCAGGGCTGGACGGCGTTCATCGTCGACAACAACGGGAACGGCAAGCGCGACGCCGGCTACACCGAACCGAATCAACCGGCGGATCCGACGAAGGATCGCCGCCTCAACATCACGTTCTACGGCGACTCGCCGGCGTTCGACGGATCGATCTGGGGCACGGTGCAGGGCGTCCCCGGCGGACTCGGCCGCGTCGTGCCCGGCGCGCATCCGCCGGAAACGGCGCTGACGGAGCTGTACGAAGTGCCGTGGAACAACCCGAAGGCGCCGAAGCAGGGCTTCGCGCCGCGCGGCATGGACGTCGACAGCAACAACGTCGTCTGGACGGTGCTCTCGAGCGGACAGCTCGCGAGCTTCGATCGCCGCAAGTGCAAGGGACCGCTGAACGGCCCGACCGCCACCGGCCAGCACTGCGTCGAAGGCTGGACGCTCTACGATCTTCCGGGACCGAACTACAAGGGCGCGGTCGACGGCGCGAGCGCCGATTCCGCGTACTACGACTTCGTCGATCGCTTCGACATGCTCGGCGTCGGCAAGGAGATTCCGATCTCGACCGGCAACCTCTCGGAAGGACTGCTCGCGCTCGTCGACGGCAAGTTCCTGACGTTCCGGGTGCCGTATCCGATGGGCTTCTTCGCGAAGGGCATGGACGGCCGCATCGACAATCCGACCGCCGGATGGAAAGGCAAGGGGATCTACACGACGTACGCGACGCGCGCGCCGTTCCACGCCGAAGGCGGGAAGGGAAACACCAGCAAGCTGGTGAAATTCCAGGTCCGTCCCGACCCCTTATCTAAGTAGTTATTTTTTCTTCTCGAGCGACCTGATGAAGGCGACGATATTTCGAATATCGTCGTCCTTCAATTTGTCCTTGAACGGCACCATGTTGAAGTCAGGCGCGATGCCGTTCTTGATGTTGTCGAAGATGGCCTGATCGGTCGACCCGTGATCCCACTTGTCGCCGGTCAGACTCGGCGCCGCCGGAATCAGATCGTTGCCCGGGCCGCCCTGGCCATTCCTTCCGTGGCACGACGCGCAATTCTTTAGATAAAGCTGCTGACCGGCGGCGATCGTTTCCGCTGATGGCGGCGCCTGAGCACCCAGTGCGGCGACAGCGAGGATCGTGGCGAGCGCAGCCGTCATTCCCATTCGGGTTTTCATGGAGTTGTCCCGTGCACCGACCTTAGCACAAGGAAAAACGCTTCGCGAAATTCGGGATTCAATCCGTTTCTGTCCAAGCTTCCCACGCAAAAGCGACTGCCCGCGACGTCGGACACGGCCCAATAGTACTGAGCGACGGGCGTTCGGCCTTCGTTCCATAGCGCGGCGCCATCGGTTTTTGGCGGCCCGAAGTCTATTTTCTGCTGCTCGCGATAAAATTTCGAGGCGTTCTTCATCGCGGCGTCAACATTTGCCGCGTCGGACTCGCAGCGAAACGCATAGATATGTGCCTGGTCCTTTGAAACATCGATGGAGACACGTACGGCATCGACGTTGGCAGACCAGCCTGCCGGAACTTCAATCTGAACTCGATGGAGTCGATCGACAGCCGACCACGTCTGCGGCGCGGGCGCGCCGTCTCGTCGCTGCGCTTGCATCAGACTGCCGGCAACGATCGTGAGTCCCACCGCCGCCGTAGCAGTCTGAAGACCGCGTCTCTGCACCTTGGAGAATTATAAAGGCGAAACGGCGCCTCCGCGAGATGCGGAAGCGCCGTCTCGTTCACCTGTTGAGTGTGACGATCAAAAGTCGTATTGGATCGTGAGCTTCGCCGTGCGCGCCGTCATGACCGGCGTCTGCGTGCCGGTCGGCGTCAGCCACGCGCCGTTCGGAATGAACGCCTGGTTCGGGATGATGATCGTGCTCAGGTTCAGCACGTTCAGCAGATCGATCGCGACGTTCAGCTTCGTCCTGCTGAAGCGCAGGTTCTTGCCGACGCGCATATCCAGCTCGTTCACGCGATCGCTGTAGACCTGACCCGGGTTGAGCAGGTTGATCGTCACGTTGGCGGCGCCGCCCGCGAGAGGACGGCCGAGCGACTGCGCAACCACTGCGGACGGAACCGTCCAGTTGGCGGCCACTGGAATGCCCGGGCTGCTCGTGATCACGCCGCTGACGAGCGCGTCGATCTTGGGCACCGTGTACGTCGCCGTTCCCGTGTAGCGCGTCGTGATTCCGGGATCGACGTGGCAGTACGGATTGACCGGGCTGAACGCCGGCACCTCGCTGCCGGTCGAGAACGCGCCGGTCATTTCCGGAAGCACCGCGCGCACCGCGCAGTAATCGGTCACGCGCTTGCCGCTGCTGAAGCCGCCCTGCACCTGGAAGCCGCCGCGCGGGCGGGCGATGACGTTCACGTCCACGCCGTTGTACATCTGCGTGATGGTGCCGTAGTTGTTCGAGTAGGTGCTCAGCCTGTTGGTCTGCCCGAACTTGTTCGGGTTCACGTCGTACAGACCCGACACGACGTAGCCTCCGCCGCCGGGCAGCCGCGGGTCGGACGGCGCGGTGACGCTGAACTGCGTATAGTCGGCCGGCGTGACGGCGAGGTTGTCGGTCACCGTGAAGTTGGCCAGCCATCGGCGCGTGTAGCCGACGGATACCGACATGCGCGTCAGGACCTGCTGCTGGATCGTCGCGCCGATGATCCAGTCCGACGGCCGGTTGTACCAGCCGGACAGAATCGCGGGATCGAACGAAAGACTCGGCGGAGCATTCGGGTTTCCGAAATTCAAGTCGCTGATCGTTCCGCACTCGCCGTTCGTCAGCGGGTTGTTGAGATCGCAGTCGGGGTTGAAGTTCTTGTTCGTATCGGTCCAGCTTCGCGTGACGCTGATCGGAATGCGCGAAGACGGCAGCAGCGACGAGTAGTTGCCGTTGCCGGCGACGGCCATCTCGAGATACCGGCCGACGTTGAACTTCAGCGCCGTCTTGCCGTCGCCATGAAGATCGTACGCGACGCCGAATCGCGGATCGATGTCGTTGTAGCCGAGCACGCCTTGCGTTTCGGGGAAAACCATCGGATTCGGCAGGAAGCGTGTCGGGCCGAGCTGCTGCTCGGGGTAGTAGCTCCATGCGTGGTCGTAGCGCAGCGCGCCCTGGAGCGTCAGTCTCCCCATCGTCCACTGATCCTGCACGTAGAGCGCGTTCATGCGGACCCGCGTGTCGGTGCGGTACGGGTAAAGGCCTTCGGTCAGCTGGTTCGGCACGCCGTTGTTGAAGCGGTACGCGAGATCGTTGACGTTGCCCGCGGGGTTGCGCGTGTCCCAGTAGAACGCGCCGACATATCCGACCTTGTAGCTGTGCGCGCCGGTCACGTACGTCGCGGACGCGTTCCAGCGAATCGGCTCCATGAACGACGCGTCCCACGTCTGCGCGCGGTACACGAGGCCCTGGATGTTGCCGTTCGCGGGGCATCCGGCGGTGCACTGCTCGGTCACCGGAATGAGCGTGCGATCGTTGCCCGGCCGCTCGCGGCCGTTCCAGTTCTGCTGGTACGCCGACACGCCCGCTTCGAGCAGCAGTTTGCTCGTCTGCGCCGACGTCCATCGCGCGGTTTCCATGCGGCCGTACGTGCCCTGCTTCCAGCCGGTGCCGCCCGAGACGGTGCCCGTTTCCGGCGCGCCCGCCGTCGGACCGTTGATGCCGCCGATCTGCGGACGATCGCTGAAACGGAACGAGGCCGGATCCCAGTACAGATTCAGTTTGTGTCTCGGCGTGATCTGCGCGGTCACGCGCGCGGTCGGGTTCACGCTGCCGAGACTCGTGTTCTCGGCCGGTCGCGAGAGATCCGCGACGTACGTCCACGCGTTCGGATTGCCCGCGTTGGCGTTGTAGAACATCCCGGGCAGCGTCGAGCCGCTTGCCGAATAGCGTGCGTTCAGGAAGAACCAGAGACGATCCTTCTTGAGCGGACCGCCGTTGGAGAGGTTGGCTTCCTGAAGGTAAAGCGTCTTCTGCGGCGTCGTCATGCCGGCCGCCTGCAGTTCCGGGGTGAAGTTGCTGCTTTGCCACGCGCCTGTCATGCCCGAGTAATAGGCGTGCGTCTGGAACGTGTTGCCGCCGGTCTTCGGAATGAAGTTGACGAGCGGTCCGCCCTGCTCGGCCTCGCCAAGACCGCCGGCCGTCGTCATCACGACTTCCTGTGCGATCTCGAGGTTGCCGTAGCCCGACACGCCGCCGCCGTTGATCGCCGCGCCGGTGCCGAGGCCGTCGATCTGGCTCTGGCCTTCGTTGCCGCGGCCGCCGCGGCCGCCGAACACGATCATGCCCGCGCTCAGCTGCACGTTGTTGTTGCCGCCGCCCGACTGCACCATCGACGGAATCAGCAGCATGACCGCCGCGTATCCGCGCGCCGTCGGAATCGACTGCACGAGATCGAGATCCAGCGTCCGCTGCTGCCTCGTCGTCTGCACGTCGACGATCGGGCTCTCGCCGGTGACGGTGATCGTCTCTTCGACGCCGCCGACTTTCATGTCGGCGTTCAACGTCGCGATGAAGTCCGCGGCGAGCACGTAGCCTTCGCGCTTGATCGGGCTGAATCCCGTCAGCGAGAACGTGACCGTGTACGTCCCTGGACGGAGGTCGACGATGCGGTACGTGCCGGTGCTGTCGGTGACCGCGCTTTTGACTTTCTCGATCAGCGCGGGGCTGGCGGCCTCAACGGTGACGCCGGGAAGAACGGCGCCCGACGCATCTTTGACAGTGCCGGTAATAGAGGACTGCGCGTACGCCGCAGTCGGGAGGAGAACGGCCAGAAACAGGAGCAGCCGGAGTCGCATCGAATCTCCCTCCTTAATGGTTTGCTTGTGACGAACGCGGCCATATTACGGCCCGCCCAACCCTAGTCAAGCGAAGATATTTCATACGGACTCGGTATGCCCCGCCTGCATGCAGGTCCTTGGATCCCGGCCCGTGTTCGACACCGTCCTGAGTCCGGTCCGGCCACGCTTATATAGATGAGGGGAAGAGGCTGCATACCGGGGTGGTACCGATCTTGGAGCCCCTCTTCACGTGACTCTTCTCCTCTTATTCATCCTCGCCGGACCGCCGGATGGCACGGTCGAGCTTCCTGCGCTCGACGCGCCGGCACAGCAAGCGCAGGCAAAGCCGAAAGAGCCGGACAAGACGGCCGACGAAAAGAAGCCGGAGACGCCGCCGCACACCGGCATCCGCGCGCTACTCGACGGCCTGCGGCTCGACATCACGAAGATTCCGACCAAGGAAAACATGTACTTCGCGGTGGGCGGCGGCGCGCTGGCGCTCGCGGCGCACCAGGTCGATGGAACATTCAACGTCCATCTGCGAAGCCACTACACGCTCGTCAACGACATCTACGCGCCGGCGAAGTACTACGGCGACACGCCGGAGCAGGTCGCGCTCTCCGTCGGCACGTATGCGTGGGGACGCATCTTCGATCAGCCGAAGATGTCGCACCTCGGGATGGATCTCCTGCGCGCGCAGGCGATCACCGAGATGATGGTCGAGCCGATCAAGTTCGCCACGCATCGCGAGCGGCCCGACGGCAGCAACTTCCAGTCGTTTCCGTCCGGACACTCCGCAATCACGTTTGCCGGCGCGACCGTTCTCGAACGGCACCTGGGCTGGAAAAAAGCGGCGCTCGCGTACGTGATCGCGGCGTACGTCGCATCCTCACGCCTGCACGACGATCGGCACTACTTGAGCGACGTCGTCTTCGGCGCCGCGGTCGGCACGATCGCCGGCCGCGCGGTCACCGAGCACGGACGTGAGACGTGGAGTCTCGTGCCGGCGCCCGTCCCCGGCGGGACGGCCGTCCTGATGACACGAACGTGGGAATAAAAGCGTTCCTCGTCGTCACGCTCGCGCTCGCTGCGCCGGCCGCCGCGCAGGAAACCACGGCGGACGAGCAGCCGGCCGCGGAGGAGGCGCTCCAGAAATTCCCGGAAACCGCCCCGCCGCACGAGGTGCTGCTCCACCCGCACCGGGAGCAGCGCGACAAATATATCTGGGGCACTTTCGGACCGCCGGGCGGGCTCGAAGCGGCGCTCGGCGCCGGCCTCGGCCAGTGGCTGAATACTCCCGACGAGTGGGGGCGGACGAAGTCCGCGTACGCGAAGCGCTTCGCCACGGAATACGCGGAGTCGGGAATCAGCGCGACGACGAAATACGTGGCGGCGCGGCTTCGGGACGAGGACCCGTCATTCCGGCCATGCGACTGCTCGGGGGTTCATCGCCGGGTGCTGCACGCGATTCTCTCGCCGGTCCTCGCGTACCGCTTCGAGGACGGCCGGCCGCAGTTCTCGGTCGCGCGGATCGCGGGGACGACGGCGAGCAGCTTCGTTTCCGGAAATCTATGGAAGCCCGGCGGTCAAAACCCCGGGACGGAGATCGCGCACGTCGGCTTCGATCTCCTCACCGCCGCCGGCGTCGATCTGCTTCGTGAGTTCGTCTTCCACCATCGCAAACGAGCGGACTAGCGCTCCTTCGGCCACGCCGCGTCGATCGGCTTCCTGGCGTCCGCGGTGATCTGCACGATCGCGCAGTGGTGGTACGTGTAGTTGCCCGGGTTATTGGCGCCGTGCTGCTCCATGAACTGAATGATCTGCAGCGTGCAGCGCTTGCAGCTGATGTTCGGCAGCGTGACGTCGGTTTCAAACGGCGTCTGGACGCGCTCGTGATGCACGAACAGGCCGTCGGCCAGCACCGGCGCCTGGACGGGACTCATCACTTTGCCCGATACCGATCGCGGCCCGCGATCGGTCGGCTCCGTCGTCGCCTCGGGATCGGCCGGCAGCTCGGTCGGCGAGTTCAACGCGAGCGCCACGCGATAAAAGCCGGGGTGATAAATCGTCTCCTGAACTTTCACGTGGAGCTTGCTTCCGCCCATCGCCTGCGTGACGGCCCAGCTCGGCTTGCCCCAGTCGGTGTTCGAGCCGCCGCAGGGGCCGGCTTTCTGCGGATCGCCCCGGTCGTCCTCGACGATCCATGAGGCCGGCTCGACGAGCTTGAAATGCGCCTGCATGACGGCCGGAACCGAAGCCAGAACGACGGCGGCGGCGAACGCGCGGGTGACAATTTTCATGCGGGTAGTGTAGCGCTATAATCGCGCGCGGTGCGTGCCCCTTCGTTTCCGCTCGTCGCCATCGCCCTCGCCGTCGCGATGGCCGTCGTGAGCGCTCAGACGCCGGCCGAAGCCAGGCTGCAGAATCAGCTCAAGCAGCTCTTTCCGAACGCGACGACGTTCTCGCCGAAGGGCGGCGATCCGCCGCACTTCAAGGCGATGAACGGGCAGACGCTGCTGGGCCTCGCGTTCTGGACGACCGAGCTGCAGCCGCTCGAGCGGGCCTACGACGGCCCGATCAAGATCCTCGTCGGCATGGACACCAAAGGCGTCCTCACCGGCATCATCGTCGTCGAGCATCACGAGCCGTACGGCAACTTCTCCGTCGATACCGCCGGCTTCGCCGCGCAGTTCCGCGGCAAGAACATCCGCGACGCGTTCAAGGTGGGCGTCGACGTCGACGCGATCTCGCGCGCGACGATCAGCGTGACGAGCGCGTCGCGCGCGATCCGCAACAGCTCGCGCCTCGCCGCCCGGCAGCTTCTCACCGCTCCAGCGCAATGATCCGGCGCCTCGCGGCCGCCGTCCTCCTGTTCGGTCTCTGTCTGTCTGCCGGCAGCCGTGTACATCTGCACGCACAGGCACAGGCGCCGCAGTGGCAGTTCAACGACGATGACGAGAAGCCGCCGACGCTGCTCGAGACGCTGAAGACGCAGTGGGTCGACATCGCGGTCTTCGCCGGCTTCACGGCGCTCGCGCTCGTCAGCTTCTTCCGCAAGGATCAGAAGCTCAAATACGTCACGCTCGCCGCGTGCGTCGTCCTGCTCGGCTTCTGGAAGAGCCAGCTGATCACGATCGTCAACATCTTCGGCCTCATTACGCTCGATCTGCCGATCTTCAGGTACAGCGCCGCGTGGTACGTCCTGGCGATCTTCACCGTCGTGTCGACGGTGCTGTGGGGACGGCTGTACTGCGGCCGGATGTGCGCGTTCGGCGCGCTGACGCAGTTGATGGACGCGACGCTCCCTCGTTCGTGGCGGCGCGAGCCGCCCGCGTGGCTGGAGCGGCGCGCATCCTTTATTAAGTACGGGATTCTGGCGGGTGCGATTCTGTACTTCCTCATCACGCGCGATCGCTTCATCTTCCGTTACATCGAGCCGTTCTGGATGTTCGGGCTCCACGGCAGCGTGGTGATGTGGACGATGCTCGCGGCGCTGCTCGCCGCGACGGTGTTCGTGCGGAACGTCTACTGCCGGTTCCTCTGTCCCGTGGGCGCCGCGCTCGGCGTCGTCTCGCAGGTCACGACCGTCTTCTCGATCAAGCGGTGGAAGGAATGCAACACCTGCAAGATCTGCGAGAAGGCCTGCGAGTGGGGCGCGATTCAGGGCCCGAAGATCGTGAAGAGCGAGTGCGTGCGGTGCGACGACTGCGAACGCATTTACGCCGACACGTCGAAGTGCGTCCATTGGCTCATCATCAGGAAGAAGAGCGATGCCGCGCCCTCCCCAGTACCTGTTCCCTGACGGCGCGTCGTTTGGCGCCGACAACGTCGTTCTGCACGCGCGCGCGAAGCGCCACACGGTCACCGATTTCCCTGGACCGTTCTCGATAAAGACCGTCGTTCACGGCGCCGTGCCGTGGATCGTGGGCGGAAGAACGCTCGTGGTCGATCCGGCCAGCTTTCTCGTGCTCGGCGACGGCGAACCGTACTCGATGGACTTCCAGTCGCCGTACGCAATGGAAACCGCCTGCGCGTTCTTCAAGCGCGGCTTCGTGGAGCGCGTGGCGCAGGACGCAACGACGAGCGTTGAAGCCGCCCTTGAGGATCCCGGGCGCGAAGCGGCGTCGCTGACGTCGATGTCGCGTCTCCACGTCGATACGGACGGCACGATTGTCAGGCGACTGCAATCACTGGCCGCACGGTGCCGCGCCGAACTGCAGCCCAGCGGCTTCGAGGAAGATTTTCTGCTGCTGTCGCAGGCGCTGCTGTCGTTCTACGACCACATCAAGGCGCAGATGGCGCGCGTGCCGGCGGCGAAGGCGGCGACGCGGGAGGAGCTGTTCCGGCGGCTCGAACGCGGTCGCGAGTTCATTCACAGCCGCGCAGACGGTCCGTTGTCGCTCGACTCGATCTCGAAGGAGGCCTGTCTGTCGCCGTTTCACTTCCATCGAGTCTTCGCGCACGTCTACCGAAAAACTCCACACGCCTACATCACCGAAGTCCGCCTCGCGAGAGCGCGGTCGCTCATCGAGTCAGGACGTCCCGTCGCTGAAGCCTGCGTCGACGTCGGGTTCAGCAGCACGACGTCGTTTACCCGTCTGTTTCGCGCACATTACGGCGCGCCGCCGTCGAAACTGCGTCCCGCCGCGAAATAGCAAGATCGGAGAAGCCGCGCCGGCCGCTCGTCAAGTACAGTGGCCATATGAAGACATCAGCATTCGTCGCCGGCCTCGCACTGGTTCTGGCGTCGGCCGTCGGCGCACAAAACAAGAAGGACATTCCTGAAACTGTCCACGTCACCTATCACGCGAAGGCCGGTTCCGAAGCCGCGCTCGAGAAGGTGATCCTGCGCCAATGGCAGGTCGCACGGAAGATGAACCTGTTCAATCCGGCGCCGCATGTGCTCGTCCGCGGCATGGAAGCAGGCAACAAGACGTTCTTCGCCGAAGTCGCCGAGTGGCGCGACGAGAACATCCCCGATCATGCGCCACCGGAGATTCAGGAGATCTGGAAAGAGATGAGGGGCCTGGTCGAACAAAGGGACGGGCGACCCGGAATCGAGTTCGTCCAGGTCGCCGTCATTCGCTAACGTTCTTGCGTGTCGGCGCCGGGTGCGGCCGGAGGAACGCCGCCGCGTCCGCCGCCAAAGAGCCCGCCGCCAGGGACTGCCGGCGCGCCTCCGACGCCGAGACCGTCCTGCACGGGACGCCTCGCACGCACGATGCCCTTTTTCAGATCTTCGGCAAGCGCGCGATCCTCGGCGCGTTCTCCGCCGAGCGACTGAAACAGCGCCATGTTCCCTTCATGGCACGTGTACGGAAGGATGCGGCCGCCGTCGAGCGGCGTCAGCGGAAACGACATCGTCCACGGCCGCTCGTACGTCTTCGGGTCCTCGATTGTCACCTGATACTGCACGACGTCCTTCGCGACGCGCTTGAAGCGCTCGATGAGCTTCAGATCGGTGCTGTGGCGGTTGCCGTTGCCGTTCACGCCGATCGCGGTCTTGTCGGTGAAGTTCGTCGTCTCGACGACGAGCTCGTCGCCTTCCCAGTGGCCGACCGAGTTGCCGAGAATCAGATGGATGTTCTTGCCGACGTGCGGCCGGCCGTCGGTCGGGATGACGCGCGTGTCGTGCACCATCTCGTACGTGATCGTCACGTAGCCCGGCGACTGGTTGATCTCCGCGCCGTTGCCGTAGATCACGTTCAGCGTCGAGCCGAGCACGCCGCGGGTGATGCAGCGCTCGTAGGTCGAAAAATCCGTCGTCCAGTCGAGCGGGCCGTTGCCGTAGGTGCCGCGCGGCATCGCGTGCGTGAACGCCTCGGGCGTATACGCGGGCTGACGGCCGTCAGGCGGATCGACGATGAGCGAAGTCTGGGGGAAGGCGCGACGAGCGTAGTCGAAACGAAATGCGCCGACGGCGTTCTCGTCGCCCTGCCTCGCGCGCTGCGTGATGTTCTTCGTCCGCGTCGCGAATTCCTCATCCGTTTGGTAGAGCCGATCGCCGAAGTTCGCCGGCCGTGACATCGGGATGCCCGCGGTGTCGTCGCTCGACCAGACTCCGATCAGATCGGGCTCGCCCCAGGGCGTCTTCGGCGACTTATAGGGGGTCGCGGGCGGCTTGGCGCCATATGCAGTGATGACGAGCGGCGGAGCGCTCGATTTCGTTTGTGTGAAAACGGTCGTCGAGGCCAGGCCGGCGGCGCCCGCGAATACGGCGGCCGTGCCCAGCAAACTCAGCAATCGCTTATTCATTTCCTGCTCCCTTTCCCACCAGATATTAGGCTATCGTTCCTCCGTTTGGGAGGGCTTATGAAGTATCTGAAGATTGGCGGTCTTGCCGCGGCTCTGATTCTCACGCTGTATGCGGTGCGGACGCTTCCCGTCGCCGCAGCCGGAGACACGAGCACGGGCAACGTCGGACTGAAGTCCGCGGGCGCGTTGACGTTCGGTCCTGACGGCGTGTTGTTCGTCGGCGACTCAGTCGGCGGCGCCGTCGCGGCGATCGAGACCGGCGACAGGACACCGGCCGCAGCCGGCGCGAAAGTCGACGTGCAGGGCATCGACACGAAGGTCGCGGCGATGGTCGGCGTCCCTGCGGGCGACATCCTTATTAATGACGTCGCGGTGAATCCGATCTCGAAGAACGTCTACGTCTCGGCGGCCCGCGGCCGCGGCCCGGACGCCGCCCCGCTCGTCGTCCGCGTCGACACGGCGGGCAAGCTGACGCTCCTGCCGCTCGACAACATCAAGCACGAGAACGTGAGCCTCACGGATGCTCCCGCCGAGAATCCTGCCGCGCGCCAGAACCCGCGCACGCAGACGATCACCGACATGGCGTTCGTAAACGGCAACCTGATGGTCGCCGGCATGTCGAACGAGGAGTGGAACTCCGCCCTCCGATCGATCCCGTATCCGTTCAAGACCGCCGCGAAGGGCACGCAGCTGCAGATCTGGCACTCGTCGCACGGCCGCTACGAGACGCAGGCGCCGATCCGCACGTTCGTGCCGTACACGGTCGACGGCAAGGAGTACGTGCTGGCCGCGTACACCTGCACGCCGCTCGTGAAGATTCCCGTCAGCGATCTGAAGGCCGGCGCGCAGGTCAAGGGCGTGACGATCGCGGATCTGGGCGCGGGCAACCAGCCGCTCGACATGGTCGCGTACAAGAAGGACGGCCACGACTATCTGCTCATCGCCAACTCCTCGTTCGGCGTCGTCAAGATGCACGCCGATAACATGGGGCAGTACAAGCAGATCGATTCGCCGACGGTCGTTAACGACAAGGCAGGCGCGCCGTACGACAAGATCGCGGCGCTGACCAACGTGCGCCACCTGACGCAGTTCGACGGCACGAAGGCCGTCGTGCTCACGTCGGCCGGCGGCGGCGGGTTCGGTCCGGCCACGGGGCCGTTCGACATCCAGACCATCGCGCTGCCGTAGTCGCAGGCCTTACGGCCTGCAGGACATATGGGTCGTTTCTCCATCGCCGCGATCATCCTGACGCTCGTCGGGGTGATCGCGGCGGCGCAGCGCGTCGACATCCAGTTCGACGGGCGAATCTTCAACGTCCACGCCAGACAAGGCACTCTCGTCGTGTACGCCGGCGCGGGCGACGTCCCTCCGCTTGCCGGAGCGACCGCCGTCGAAAACGGCTGGCTCACGTTCCGTCCGAAGTTTCCGATCGCTCCGCGCGTCACCTACCGCGTCGTCTATACGCCGCCCGGCGGCGCGCCGATCGAGAAGACCTTCAACACCGCCGCGAACAACGCGACGCCGACCGCACGCGTCGATCGCATCTATCCGACCGCCCACGTTCTGCCGAGCAACCAGCTACGCCTCTACATCTACTTCATCTCGCCGATGAGCCGAGGCGACGCGGCGCAGCACATCCACGTCCTCGATGCGGCCGGCAAGCCGATCAGGGACGTCTTTCTTCCTGGCCAGGAACTGTGGGATCCGCAGAACACGCGGCTGACGATGACGTTCGATCCCGGGCGCATCAAACGGGATCTGACGTCGAACCGGAAGATGGGCCCGCCGATCGCCGAGGGCAAACGCTACACGATCCTCATCGACAGGGAATGGCGCGACGCCAACGACGTGCCGATGGCGCAGCCGTTCAAGAAAGTGTTCCGCGGCGGTCCGCCGGTGCGGCAGGCGCCCAGCCCGAAGACGTGGAAGCTCACGACGCCGCGCGCCGGCACGCGCGATCCGTTCGTCGTCGACTTCGGCCGGCCGATGAACTACACGCTGTTGTCACGAATGCTGCAGGTCAAGGACGGCCGGGGACGCCTCTCGGGCATCATGGAGATTCGCGAGCACGAGACACTGTGGCGCTTCATTCCCGCTCAGCCGTGGGCCGGCGGACCGCACACGCTCGTCGTCGACAACGGCCTCGAGGATCTGGCGGGCAACAAGATCGATCAGCCCTTCGACATCGACGTCTTCGACAAGGTCACCGCGAGGATCGAAACCTCTTATACGTCGCTCCCCTTCCAGATTCGATAGACTGCTGGTCTTATGCCTCTCACGGATTACGTCACGCTCGGCAGGAGCGGCCTGCGCGTCAGCCCGTTCTGCCTCGGCACGATGACTTTCGGCGAAGACTGGGGATGGGGATCGACGCCGGCCGAGTCCGCCGCCATTCTCGGGAGATTCCTCGGGCGCGGCGGTAATTTCATCGACACCGCGAACGTCTACACGAAGGGCCATTCCGAGGCGATCATCGGCGAGGCGATCGGCAGCAACCGCGCCCGCCGCGATCGCATCGTCATCGCCACGAAATTCTTCGGCAACCTCTACCCGGGCGACCCGAACGCCGGCGGCGCCGGCCGCAAATCGATCATGGCGGCCTGCGAGCAGTCGCTGCGCCGCTTGAAGACGGACTACATCGATCTGTACTGGATGCACGCGTGGGATCACCACACGCCGATCGACGAGACGATGCGCGCGCTTGACGATCTGGTGCGAAGCGGCCGCGTGCGCTACATCGGGTTCTCGGATACGCCCGCGTGGAAGGTGGTCGAGGCGCAGATGCTCGCGCGCCAGCACGGCGCCTCGCCGGTGACGGCGATTCAGGTGTCCTACTCGCTCGTCGAGCGGACGGTCGAAGGCGATCTGCTGCCGATGGCGCGGGAGTTCGGATTGGGCGTCACCCCGTGGTCGCCGCTGGCAGGCGGATTGCTCTCGGGGAAATACACCCGAGAGAGCGCGAAGACGGCCGATCGCGGTGAACGTGTCACGAACAACATGACCGAGCGGAATTTCGCGATCATCGACGAACTGATCAGGATCGCGAAGGAGCTCAATACCAATCCGTCGGCGGTCGCGCTCGCCTGGGTTCAGTCCCGTCCCGGCGTGACGTCGACGATCATCGGCGCAAGAAAACTCGATCAGTTCGAGCAGAATCTTGCCGCGCTCGATCTCACGCTCGACCCGTCGCATGTCGCGGCGCTGAACGCGGTGTCGGCGCCGGCGCTGAACTTCCCGGCCGGCTTCCTGCAGTTCGCGCCCTCCTTCATGCACGCGGGCGCCACGGTGAACGGCGAGCCGTCGCAGCTGCCGCCGATGATGCCGAAGTCCGACAGCGAACGCTACTGACGCGAGAGCCGCCAGCCGAGCGCGATCGGCGTCGCGAGCGTCGTCAGCATCACGGCGATCACGACCGCGAGAAACGGATCGCCGGTCAGCCCGATCGTGGCGAAGATCAGCGTCACTTCGCCGCGCGGCATCATCCCCAGACCGACGGCAGTCCGGTCGACATGTCCGGCCTGCGCGCGACCGACACCCAGCGCGCAGAACTGCTTGCCGATGACCGCGGCGGCCGTGAGCGCCAGCGCCAGGCCGACGACCCGCGGTCGTGCGAGACCCGACAGATCGGCGTGAAGCCCGCTGACGATGAAGAAGATCGGCACGATCCACCGCGCCACGGGCGCGATCGTCCGGTCGATCGCGTGCGATCGCTTCTCGTCGATCGCCAGTCCCGCCGCAAACGCGGCGATCACGAGAAACGAGCCGGCATTGACCTTCGCGGGCACGATGCCCGTCAGCCCAAGAATCGCCAGCAGCGTCAGCCCCACGACGTCGTCTACCACGGCGGCGCCGAGAATCACGTGCGCCGTGGCGCTGCGCGACTGCCGCATGTCCTTCAGCACCCGCGCGGTGACGCCGACGCTGGTAGCCGCGAGGCTCGCCGCGAGAAACACCTGATCCTCCGCCGACGTTCCGGCCAGCAGCAGCCGCACCGCGATCCATCCGCAGACAAAGGATCCCGCGATGCCGCACATGGCAACCAGAAACGCCGTCGCCCCGACGCGTTTCATCTCGCCGACAGTGGCCTCAAGGCCGACCCGGAAAAACAACAGCAAGACGGCTATCTGCGAAAGGACGTCGACCACGCGACTCGTCTTGAGGAACTCGAACATGGAGACGCCGGCAAGCCGCAGGTTCCCGATGACCAGCCCGGCGAGAAGTTCGAAGACGACGCTCATGTGCGCCTCGGATGGTACCTCGCCCCGTGTCATACTTCGTGTGCCGCGTGAAGATCACTTACGGAGAGCTGTCCTCGACCGGTCCTGTGCGCCCGCACAACGAGGACTTTGTTTCGTACTGGGAACCTGACAGCGACCAGGCGCGGGCGACGCGCGGCTCGGTGTCGCTGCTTGCCGACGGCGTCGGCGGCCAGGGCTTCGGCGAAATCGCCAGCCGCCTCGCCGTCGAGACCGCGCTCAAGGTCTTTCAGGAGGCGGATCCGTCGACGACCGACAACCAGCTGCTGTGGCGGATGTTCAACGCGGCCAACATCGCCGTCTACGACGCAGGGATGGCGCACGGCGGGAACGACCGCATGGCGACGACGCTGACCGTCTGCCTGTTTCGCCGGAACGAAGTGGCGGTCGGTCACGTGGGCGACTCGCGCGCGTATCTCGTGCGGCAGGGCACCATCAAGCAGCTGACGGCGGACCATGCGTACGTCGCGATGCAGGTGAAGATGGGCCTCATCTCGAAGCAGGACGCCGCGAACAGCGAGCTTCGAGGCGTGCTCACGCGCAGCATCGGCGCGAATCCCACCGTGCAGGTCGACTACGCGCGCGAGGTTCTCCGCAGCGGCGACATCGTCGTCCAGTGCAGCGACGGACTGCATGGGTGCGTGACAGAGAACGAGATTCGCGACTACGTCAGCCGCATGCCGCCAGCGGCGGCGTGCGAGCAGCTCTCGCAGATCGCGATCAAGCGAGGCTCGGAAGACAACATCTCGGTGCAGGTGCTGCGAGTCGACAACGTCCAGCGCGTCGGCTATTACCGCGGCGCGGTCGCGTACTACGCGCCGGTGAGCAAGCCCGCGTCCGACGAGCCGCAGGTCGGACAGGTGTTCGACGAGCGTTTCGAGATCAGCGACATCATCAGCCGCAGCGGCATGAGCTCGGTGTACAAGGCGACGGATCTCAAAACCGGGCGGCTGGTTGCTCTCAAAGTCCCGCATCTCAAGCTCGAGGCGGATCCCGCGTTCTTCTCGCGCTTCGAGCGCGAGGAGGAGATCGGGCTGGCGCTCGATCACCCGGGGATTCTGAAGATCGTTCCCGTCGACGCCGCGGCTCGCAGCCGGCCGTACCTCGTGATGGAGTACCTGCAGGGACAGACGCTCGACGAGGTGATGCAGATCACGCGGCCGATGCCCGAAGCCGATGCCCTGCGCATCGCCAGCCGTTTGTGCGACGCGCTCGACTACATGCACAAGCACGACGTCATCCATCGCGACCTCAAGCCGCAGAACGTGATGCTGTGCAACGACGGATCGCTGCGCATCATGGACTTCGGCATCGCGAAGGCCGGATCGAGCAAGCGCATCACGTTCGGCGGTTTTTCTCCGACGCTCGGCACGCCGGACTACATGGCGCCGGAGCAGGTCAAAGGGCAGCGCGGCGACGAGCGGACCGATATCTACAGCCTCGGCGCGATTCTGTACGAGATGCTCACCGGGCGGCTTCCTTTTGAAGGGCCGAACGCGTACGCGGTGATGAACTCCCGGCTGGTCGGCGATCCGGTGGCGCCTCGAACGCAGAATCCTTCAATCCGGCCGGAGGCGGAAGAAATCGTTCTTCACGCGATGGCCAGGGAGCCGAAAGATCGCTACCAGACCGCGGCGGAGTTCAAGGCGGATCTCGACGCTCCGGAGAATGTCCAGGTCACGGGCCGCGCGAACCGGCTTCAGGCGCCGGTGATGGCCAAGCGCACCTGGCGGGTCGTGCGCATCGCGATCCTCACCGCGCTCGTGCCCATCGCGTTGTTTTTTCTGATCTTCCTGATGCTGAGCCACCGCGCACATGGCTGATCTGTTCAAGAGCGCCCGATCGGCGCTCCAGGATTTCTTTCAGGGCCGGCGTCGAAGCACGCCCGAACAATCGTCCGCGCCGTTGCCGGTGCCGGCCGCGGGCCCGTCGCCGCTCGCGGTCGAGATCGGCGCCGCGCTCGACGCCCGCGACGGCGCCAGGCTGCTCGAGCTGCTGCGTCCGCGGCACGGGCTGGCTGCCGCTCTTCGCGAGCTGCAGCAAGGTGGAAGGCTGGCGCTCTTTCCGGCAGGCGGCCTCTCCCACGCGATTGCGGGAATCGAGCGGCTCGAGCAGCTCGGGTCGCAGACGTCCGTGAACTCCGAGCGATTCGGCACGATGCTGCGCGAGCTGGAATCACCGTCGCTGCTGTCGCTCGCGCTCCTGCTTCACGACAACGCCGCGGCCCTCGATGCGCTCGGCATCGCGGGCGACGCGCGTCAGAACGTCGAGTTCCTGATCAAGAACCAGCTCCAGATGTCGCTGATGGCGTTCCGCCAGGACACGAGCGATCCGACCGTCATCGGCAAGTTCGTCGAGCTGTTCAGCACCGAAGAGCGGCTGAAGATGCTGTGCCTGATGACGGTCGCCGACTTGAGCGCCGCGGGCCCCGACGCGCTCACGCCGTGGAAGGCCGAAGTCCTCTGGCGCCTCTTCGTCGACACGTACAACCATCTCACGATGACGTACGGCGACGAGGTGATCGACACGCACGAGACCGCGCTGTCGGCGCTCGCCGCGAACCGGCCGCACGACATCTCGGATCAGGAGCTCACCGGCTTCCTCACGGGCCTGCCCAAGCGGTACCTCACGCTCTTCGAGCCTGAACGCATCTACAACCAGGTCCGCCTGGCGCGAAACATCACGGCCGACGACGTGCATTCGGTGCTGAACAAGAAGGCCGACGTCTGGGAGCTGACGGTCATCACGCTCGACAAGCCGTATCTGTTCTCGAACATCTGCGGCGTGCTGTCGTACTTCGGCTTCGACATCCTTCGCGGCCTTTCCAGCACATTGGGATCCTAAGCTTAGAATTCCACGTGGACAAGTTGTCG
>JADMIO011070253.1_pt1 | contig 97947 bp, 69 predicted proteins | sample 8958161 | NCBI WGS metagenome assembly JADMIO01 (sample SAMN16585339, study PRJNA669376) | soil metagenome | isolation source: Crop rotation soil | place: USA: Cullars Rotation, Alabama | collected 2011
CGCGACAACTTGTCCACGTGGAATTCTAAGCTTAGGATCCCAATGTGCTGGAAAGATGCCGATGTGCAGGAAACAGCAGGTTAAAAGGCGCCACCATTCACCACCCAGGGTTGAGGGACGAAAGTTGGCACCCCACCTGATCAGGCTTTCGCTGTCGGGGTTAATTATATCAACCCCGCTACAAATCATTAAAATAAAAATGGCAATATTCAGGTTAATGAGAACAGGAGTTATAAAATAACCTGGTGAGGGTCTAAAAACAGAAAGTAGTTCGCCGATCTTTTCCTTTGCCCCGGGAGGAGGAAGTTTTAAACCATCCTGATCGCCTGTGCTCAGTTTGAGCTGAAGCTCCTCCAATTTTTCTTCCAGCTGCCCGGGAGAAAGCGCAATTTTCACTTCATCAAATGCTGAAATAAATTTTTCAATATTTTGCCTGTTTTTTCCCCAATCGGTTAGCTGGCTTACGGTGCATTGGCTTTTCAGCGTTGCTGTATGAAAATCGATCTTCAGCTTTACTTCCTCGCCCCAGGAAATTAAGGATATTTTTGGATGTGCAATGAACCCGTTATTATTCAGGTAGCTGATATTCCAGCCCAGCTTTTTTAAAGCTTCAACTGCGATTACCAGGAACTCTTCTGCTGCCAGATCGCCCAGGGATATACTCTGAACATGTTTTGGTTTAATTCCGAAGGACATATTTTTTTCGTGGTTATGATGAACATTTAATTATTCTCTGGCCTTCTGTTGAGGGGGAAGATCCTTCACAACGTCAGCCATTTGAAGATTTCTATTTGCCAGGCTGCGAAAAATACTAAATAAATGTTCAATTTCCGGCTATAGTTCCGTTTTACATCAAATGATCTATTTGCTGCACATTAAAAATCGTCCTCAATTTTTTGACTACCTACTTGTTTTGATGAAAATCCGTATTTTTACGGATAGGGAATTTTAATTCTAAAAAGATATTTGTTTCAGAATAAGAGCCCGCTGAGGTAAACCACGCCGGCACGAATCAGCGATCTTACCGTGCTCCACACCCAATGGCCGGAGTTTTTTAAGGTAATACGTACCACTACCATGAAAAGGACTCCAGAAAAAGGAACCACCACCTTCGCACCCGCTTCACCCATCCTCAAAAAAAGGGTAAACAAAACGATTGCCTCTGCTGAGCCAGTTTATGCAGCCTTCCTCGATCACCCGGCTACTGATATTTCGGAAAAAGAAATATTCTGGAGCAGGTCAGCAGCCATACGCGGCATATTCCCGGGAATAAACGATCAGCCTGTTGTAACAGAGCGGCTGTTACATCAAATATTGGATACGTACGCAGCAGCAACCACTTTTTTCCGCCCGTTGCGAAATCATGCAAACGGCATCAGCGATTTTGAACTGATGTTTGCCAACAAAGCGGCAGGAAAAATGGCCGGAATGGATTCTTCCCGCCTGAGCAGGAAAAGGTTTACTGAGATCGGGAATGAAATTTTCGATTCGACACTGCTGAAGCAGATGCTTAATGTAGCAGGATCAACCACAGAAGGAAAGAAAACCTCGCAGGAAGTTCAGGCAAATGATGGGATCCGCCGGAAATGGTACCGCAAAACAGTGGTAAAGCTGGCGGATGGGTTGCTGGTTAATATTGAGGATATCAACACTGAAAAGCAAGCCACGGAAAGAGCAAAGGCGAAGGAGGAACACCTGAAAGACGTGCAGGGAATAGCCCAGGTTGGAAGCTGGGATATGCATATAAAAACAGGAATTATCAGCTGCTCCGAAGAAATGTACAGCATATTCGGATATACTTCGGGTTCGGAGGCACTTACCCGGGGTTTGCTTTCAGATATTATCCACCCCGATGACCGGGAGAATGTGAGGCAGCAGCTGGAAAAATGTGTGAAGGAGGGAGAACCGCAGCACTTTATTCACCGTATCAACAATCCCGGAGAAGAAGAAAGAATTATTTCCGTTAACATGCTTGCAGTGAGGGACGCCACAGGAAATGTGAGTACCATACATGGAACCTCGCAGGATATAACCCGCATAAAAAAAATTGAAAAGGAGCTGCGGTCACGCAACAGGATCGTGCGCGGAATACTTGACAATATGCCGGTGATAGTTACCATAATCAGCCGGCAGGGAATAGTGCTGGAGGCTGAGGGTTCAGGTCTGCGCAACAAGGGCTGGAAGGACCACCGTCCCGGCACCAATATTTTTGAACTGCATCCGAGGCAGCAGGAGAACCTCATTTCTGTGATGAAAGGTGGCAGCACCATGTTCATTTCGGAAAAAGATTATAAAGGAGAAAAAAAATATTTCCAGAACTACTATTTTTTTGATGCAGAAAGAAACTGCGCCATAGGTTTTTCCATTGATGTCACTTCAAGGCAGCGGATGGAAAGGGAGCTTAAAACCAAGAACAGGCTCATCAGCCGGATCTTTAACAACCTGCCGGTGGCTATTTTCAGGCTGGATAACAAAGGTTACGTACTTGAATCGGTTGGACTCGGTTTAAGGAACATAGGCCTGGAAAACCTTGAAGTTGCCGGGGCCAGCATTTACGAGGTTTATCCCATGATCAGGAAACAGATGGCAGGAGTCTATAAAGGTAAGACCGCAACCTTCACCGCTGCAATAGATTTCCTTGGGAAGAGGAGATATTTCCAGAATTATTTTTTTTATGATGAGGAAAAGGATTCGGCAATAGGCCTGGCCATTGATATTACGGAACAGAAAAAAGCCGAAGCGAAACTGAGGGAGGAAAAAGAATTTTCAGAAAGCCTTCTCGACAACAGCATAGATGGAATTTGCGCTTTCGACAGAAATGGCAGGATCACCGCATGGAACAGGAGCATGGAGCATCACTGTAAAATTATGCGCGAGAATGCTATGGGGAAAAAGCTGTCAAAGGTATTTCCACGTTTCAGGAAGACCGATGAATCAGCAGCTATTTTACTGGCCATGGAAGGAAAAAAATCAACCCTGCTCAATAGGGCTTATTTATGCAGGGACGGATTTTTTGAAATGTCTGTAATACCACTTTTTAATAATTCACGGGAACCTGCAGGTGGTTTGTGCATCATTCATGATATAACCGAAAGAAGGCAAATGGAGAAGGAAGCTACCGCGCTCAGGGTGCAGCAGCAAAAGGAAATTATGAGCGCCATTCTGCAGGCGCAGGAAGTAGAGCGCAAACGTATTTCCGAAGGTTTGCATAATGGGGTAGGACAGCTTCTGTATGCAGCCAAACTGAACCTTGAGCAGATGCAGCAGGGAGAAAACAGGGCCCGTGACAATTCAATGATAAGAAAAGATCTTGGCGCACTGCTGGAAGAAGCGATCAGGGAAACCCGCACCATTTCATTTGAGCTTATGCCGAACATCCTGAAGGATTTCGGACTTGAAACCGCATTGCAGGTAATGGTGCAAAAATTCCTGAAAGCAGGTTTCCTTATACAATGTGTGGTAACCGGTTTTGAAAAAAGGCCCGAGGCCGGATTTGAAACTGCCGTATTCCGCATAGTGCAGGAACTGATCAATAACATTGTTAAACACGCTTACGCCACAAAAGCTTCGGTAAACGTCAACAGGAGCAGTGAGCTGGTAAGAATAAGGGTGATGGACAACGGCCGCGGTTTTGACGAAAAGGAACTCCTGCAGATGCGCGAAGGACTCGGACTTCAAACCATTAAGAACAGGGTGGAGTTACTGAACGGTTCCATGCAGCTTGAATCCAAAGTTGGCAGGCACACCCTGATCACTATTGTAATTAAAGAGCAATGATACGCTTTCTTCTGGTAGAGGATCATCAGATGATACGTGATGGTATCAGGTCACTTTTGCAAACAGTGCCTGATCTTGAAATTGTGGGGGAGGCAAGGAATGGAAGGGAAGCATTCGAGATGCTGGCTGATATCCCGGTAGATGTAATGGTGGTTGACCTGAATATGCCTGTAATGGGCGGTCTTGAACTTACCCGCCTGGTTGCTTCGGGTTACCCGCATATAAAAGTGCTGATACTTTCCATGCTTGATCATGAAAACTATGTAACGGAATCATTAAAGGCCGGAGCTAAAGGTTATATGATTAAAGACAGTGGAAAAGATGAGCTGGTGTATGCGATTAAGAAAGTTGCCAGCGATGAAAAGTATATTTCAACTTCAATTGCCATGAGCGCTATAGGCAAGGTGAAGAAAATAAAATACTGGGGACAGGAACACACTGATCTCTCGAAGCGTGAGCTGGAGGTATTGCAATTGATCGCAGAAGGACATACCAATGGCCAAATTGCCGATAAGCTATGTATCAGCCGGCGCACTATAGAATCGCACCGCAAAAACCTTATTGATAAAACAGGCGCACCCAATACTGCGGCATTGATTAAATATGCCATTATGCATGGATATATCTGAAATTAAGGGGAAAATTTCTCCCCTTGTGTAGAAAAAATTCCAAAAAAAATTCCACACCCGGGATTTTCATTAATATACTGTTGAGCTACAAATCTTTGTACTGTAGTGATTTCGTATTCTCAACCAAGCATGGCACAAAATGTAGACAATATTCCCATTCGTTCTAACAATTTAAACATATCGCCACATGAGTAATCAGAACAAAGAAATGTCACCGGAATCTGCAATGGGTATCCCGCAAGAGATGATAGGAGAAAGAAATCCATCCTTAAAAAGTAAACGAATCAGGGGTTTTGCCGGAATGGACGAAGCCAAAAAACGTACAATCGCCAGTCTTGGAGGAAAAGCGGCACATATTAAAGGAACTGCACACCAATTCACCCATGAGGAAGCAAAAGCCGCCGGAAAAAAAGGAGGAGAAGCCAGGAGCAGGAAAATCAACAACGAAAAATTAATGAGGCTCAACCGGGAAAACGGGGATCAGATCATATAAGTGCTATCGATTAGAGGAGAGAATTAAGGCTGCTGAAAAGCGGCCTTTTTTTATGCCTGAAATTTAAATTTTGTACGCCGCTAATTGATTAAGAAAATGAAAATATTCATTCAGTGTCCCGCATTCTTACCTGGTGGAAGAGTGGGGAGCGATTTTCCTCAAATCGCTTCACAAATAAAATTAAATCGGTTAATTAATTGATATACTTGATTATACTATCTTTTTTCATCAAGGGGCTTTTTTTACACAATTGGGTAATTAATACCCCGACCTGTAGAGCATATAAGTGATTTGCATAACTCTTATTTTATCATGACCTGATTATGAAGAGATAAGAAGGATTTACACAGGCTGGTAAAAGTATTGTCAAATAAAGGCACATCCATAATCTATGAAAATACTAAACCTGAAAGTTATGCGCGGTCCTAATGCCTGGTCTTCATTCAGGCATAAGCTGATTGTTGCAAAACTCGACATAGAAGATCCTGAAGAAACCCCTACCAACCTGTTGCATGGATTTGGCCACCGGTTGGAGAAAATGTTCCCATCCATGTATAAGCACCGTTGTTCCGAAGAAAGGGAAGGCGGGTTTTTCGACAGGGTGAAGGAAGGTACCTCTGTTAGTCACGTTGTTGAACATATTGCATTGGAAATTCAATGTATGGCTGGAATGGAATGCAGTTTTGGAAGATCGAAACATGCGGGAAAAAATGGGATTTACCATGTAGTGTTTGCCTATGCCTGGGAAGATGCCGGTATCTATGCCGCTAAAGCAGCGGTGAAGATAGCTGAGGCATTGATAAAAGGAGAGGAATATCCGCTGGACGATATCATTGCAAAGCTTGAGGAAATAAATAAAGACAACAGTTTCGGTCCAAGCACGCTTTCCCTGATAGAAGAAGCTGAAAAGCGGGGGATACCGTATACCAGGCTCGACTCAATGTCGAGGGTAATGCTGGGCTACGGCTCAAAACAAAAGATCATACAGGCCACTATGACCAGTACCACTTCTTCCATGGGGGTTGAAACCGCAGCGGATAAATCGGATACCAAAAAGATACTTGAAGAGGCCTGCATACCCGTTCCTGTGGGAAAGATAATTTACAGCGAAGAGACACTTCAGGATGCAATACAGAAAATAGGTTTTCCGCTGGTCATAAAGCCTTATAACGGAAATCACGGGAGAGGAGTAACTACAAATATCACTACTCCTGAATCAGCAATGGAAGGGTTCAGGCTTGCTTCAGAAATTTCCGGCGATGTGATCGTGGAAAAATTTATCGCCGGAGATGATTACCGCCTGCTGGTAATCAACTATAAACTGGTGGCTGCTGCCAGGCGAACCCCCGCATCTGTTACAGGTGACGGAGTATCGAGCATTGAAAAACTGATAGAGGAAACCAATAGGGATCCGCGAAGAGGAAGCGGACATGAAAAGGAACTAAGCAGGATCATCATTAACGAACTTACCCTAAATCTGCTTGCAGACAAAGGTTATAACCTTGAAACCGTGCCAGCAGAAAATGAGATAGTTTACCTGAAAGATACGGCCAACATAAGCACCGGAGGAAAGGCAACCGATGTTACAGACCTGCTCCATCCCATGAACATAAAACTGGCAGAAAGGACAGCAAGGCTGATAGGACTTGACATTTGCGGTATAGACGTGATAGCTCCCAATCTTTCTACCCCGCTGACCCAGAACGGGGGGGCAGTGATAGAAGTTAATGCAGCACCCGGCTTCCGCATGCACATAGCTCCATCAGCCGGAACCGCGCGAAATGTTGCTGAGCCTGTACTCGATATGCTTTTCCCGCATGGAAGCACTTTCACAATTCCCATAGTGGCTATCACCGGTACAAATGGTAAGACAACTACTTCCAGGTTAGTGGCCTTCATGGCTTCAAAGGCAGGTTTCCATACGGGCCTCACTACAACTGAGGGAGTTTATATAGATGGCATGCCTGTTAAAACAGGTGACTGTACAGGCCCTGTGAGTGCACAAATGGTACTCAGGGACCCCTGGGTTGATTTTGCGGTGATGGAGTGCGCCAGGGGAGGTATGGTCCGGTCAGGATTGGGCTTCAGCAAATGCGATATAGGCATAGTGACAAATGTAGGAGATGATCATCTTGGACTTGGAGATGTAAATACAATAGAAGACATGGCCAGGGTTAAATCCATAGTTCCGCGTTCGGTTCATCATAACGGGTATGCAGTTCTGAATGCCGGCGATGACCTGGTCTACCGCATGGCCGAAGTGGTGGAAAGCAATGTTGCACTGTTCAGCCTGAATGAAAACAATCCGCGTATTGTGAAGCACTGTGAAAGAGGCGGAGTTGCCGCAACCGTCAGGAACGGATATATCATGATATATAATGGCAAGTGGAAAATAAAAGTTGCAAAGGTTGAAGATGTACCCCTTACTTTCGGGGGAAGGGCCGGCTTCATGCTTGAGAATGTCCTGGCAGCGACACTTGCGGGATTCCTGAGCAAGTTCAGGCTGGAAGATATCCAGGCTGCGCTGCATACTTTTATTCCTTCACCTGAGTTGACACCCGGAAGAATGAACCTGTTTAAGTTTAACAGTTTTGATGTGCTTGTTGATTTTGCCCATAATACTCATGGCTACCTGCAGCTGTCAAAGTTCCTCGAAACAGTGAAGGAGCGCCCAATGGTTGGAATTATTGCAGCCGTGGGTGATCGCCGGGACGAGGACCTTGTGAACATAGGCCGCGTGGCGGCTGATATGTTTGATGAGCTCATCATCAGGCAGGATAAAGACCTTAGAGGAAGGACCGAAGAGGAAATAGTCCGGCTGGTGACTAAGGGAATACACGAAAAAAAACCGGGAATGACTGTAACAGCAATAAGGCAGGAGAAGGATGCAATTATTTACGCCATACGCAATGCGGTGAAAGGCTCATTTATAACCGTATGCAGTGATAAAGTGATGGATGCCATAGAGGTTGTGCAGAAATTCAAGGCAGAGGAAGAAAAGTTTGAGCAGGTTAAAGAGACTGTCCTGGGCGCTCCGACAGCTAAACTCTATCAGTAGGACCAAAATACCACATGAATGAAGAAATAAATTTGATAGTGTGTGGTAGAAAAAAAGCTCCGTCTGCGTGATGCAAACGGAGCTTTTTAGTGGAGGAGCTTCTGCCGGATTTCTGCTTAAATAAGTTTGAATCCCAACGTAAATTGAAGCATTTTGTTCTTGTAGTAAGGAGCAAGGATTGAGCGGTTTTTATTGGTATCCTGCAGATCGCGATAACCTCTTACACCCAGTACAAAACGTTTTATCCTGTAGTCAATACCGCCGCCGAAACCAAAAACACTGCTGCGCATGGTCTGAGCGTCGAAAATCGCCTGCCCTTTATCAGCAGCGCTGCTAAAGGTTAATTTGTCATCCCGGCTGATCAGAAAATTAATGGAAGGTCCTGCTAAAAAAACCAGGTGCTCACCTTCTTTCAACTGCACATACAGTGGAATATCAACATACGCCACAGTTCTTTTTAAGGTATAATCAATACCAAGAAGATTCTGGTTGAGGTCCTTTGGTAAGGATCCCTCGGCTTCGATCTGTCGTTGGGAATAAAGGGCCTCTAATTGCAGTCCCAGGTATTTGCTGATGGAAGCGGTTCCATAAGCACCTGCAGCAAAGCAAAATTTTGTGTCGTAACTGAAATCATGCGCATGTGAATCGAAAAGGCCGGTATAGTTTGCTCCGGCTTTCACGCCCAGTTGGAATTTCTCACGCACGTCTGATGGTTTTTCTTTTTCATGTTTTCTCTCAGTCTCCTGCGCAATGCCTGCTGTGGTCATTGAAACGCATAGTACCGCTGCAATAATAAATGTCTTTTTCATAGGTTCTTATTATGTATGATTAAACCCTTACTAACCAACTTTCACACCAAAATATGATTTACCGAAAGAGCTGTACAGGGCACATTGTTTTGAAAGCCTGCCTATTATACTACAACTGCAAGGAGCAGGGGCAGAACTGCATGAAGGGCAGCCATAAGGACTTTATTCCAGGTTTTAATATTTCTTTTTGCTAAATATGATTTTCCCTTTACACAGGAATAGTAAATCAAAAAGCTTTTTCATCGCACCCAAAGCAAATTTGCAAAAAATAAAAATACCTTAACTTTAAAGGTCCCCTTTAGTAAAAATCCGTTTTTTAGAGTCCACGAATCACAAAAAGCAATTTTAATACGTCTTGGTAATACTTCAACTTTGTTCCGTAAAACAAGCAACAGGAATTTAAATTATTTAAACATTTAGAGTATGAACAGACTATTCATTTGCCTCCTTATACTTTTTTCAGCACAGAAGGCCTTTTCACAGAATTATATCTTTCTTACAAACGGTGGCCGCATTGTGATCGACAGTATTCACCAACCCGGTTCTGATGCTGTAACTTATTACACCATTGGCAACAGGCATGAAATTAAAATAAATCAGCTGAACTATATCAGGCTGGGCGATACCCTGCTCACCTTTGATAAAAACAATAAGCCCATCTACCGCAACGATAAAATTCCTGCAGTGGTGGCTGCACCTGGAAAGCCTGCAGAAAAACCGGTGGAAAAACCTGCAGAAAATAAAATTGTAAAGCCTGCTGAGCCGGTCAAAGTGCCCGCACCTGCTCCGCGGGTGATTAAGGCTCCGGAACCCGTAGTAACAAGCATGGGCGACAGTTCATATAATAAACCCGATGTTAACCTGGTATTTTTCCCCATGACGCTCATAGAGCCGGACATGGCCCTGAGAGTGGGAGCGGAGTTCCAGCTTACTTCAGGCACTTCTATACAGGCTGATGTGGCCTATATCTTCGGGAACTGGGATAATATGCTGAATTCAAATAATGTTGGGACAGGCATGGCCCTGCGCCTGGAGTACAGGAACTATTCCATCAAAAACAACAATCATTCATTTTATGTAGCGCCACAGGGAATGTTCAAATTTAAGAATGTGGATGATAACAACCTTAGTTTTAACAACCCTTCCATCAAATATATAGGAGCTGCGAATCTGAAGTTTGGTTTTGTTACCAGCACCACGAGCCCATTTTATATAGATCTTTATTCAGGTTTTGGGCTGAGATATGAAACCAGTTCGGGTATTTTTTCCGGTTTAACTGGCAACCGTATTTTACCGAATTTGCTGTTTGGGTTTAATGCTGGTATCAGGCTCAATAAATTATAAAAGAACTTTTTAAAAATTATCCGGAACCTTGCCTTAAACGGTGAGGTTTTTTTGCATGGCCTGAAAAGGCTTACAGTACAGCCTATGTGTTAATTTAATATCTTTGGGCCTGAAAAGGAGGAGATCCGTGCCCTTACTTATAATGATAAGAGCCTCTGCCTAAAACCCCGTATGCGATTTATATATTTTACTGCACTTATCTTTATTGTAACACCGGCTTTTTCCCAGAAAAAAAAAGAAAAGGAGCCAGCGGCCTCATTCAACAAGGAGATTTTTGAATCCAACCTGGCTACCGCAAAATGGCTGAATGAATATGAGCTGGTTGCAACATTAACTGCCGATACCATCATGAATTCGGCCACAGGTGATGAACCGGACCGGCTGGGGAAGGACTGGTTTTGTTTCACTGATGAGGAAGGACTATGGCATGCCGTTTACGGAAAATATTACCTGGGAGAGTTCGACCAGGTTTTCCACCTGACTGTTGACACTGAGCATAAGATCAGGAGGACGCGCGAAAAGGTTGATACTGCAAGGGCAAATTCATATGCCAGGGCGCTTAGAACAGCAGCAACGGTTTTCAGGGAGCTTGACGATAGCAGCGGACTTTATTTTAACCGCTATATCAGGCGTGAGAGTGATGGGATTTTCAGGGTTTTTATGTTGCCTGTGCTTCAGCCTAACGGCAACTCTGTGTTTGGCAGGTCCTACACTTTTTTTATTGAAGACAGTGGGATAGGGCTTAGGGAAATGCAGCACACCTCCAAAGAACGTATCATTACCTATAATGTAAATGTTCCGTCCGAGATATGGGTGAATAATCTGAAACGTGATGAGCCCACCGTGCCCGCGCTTTTCTTTGCATGGTATTACCGCGCTTATTTTAAAAAAATACACATCGAGAGCAGGAACATGATCAGCAGCCTGGCGAAGGACCCTTTCGGAAATTATACCTGGGTTCATGTTGTACCTCCCGCAGAACCAAAGAAGAAAAAAAATAAATGATATTTTTTTATGGGCACTGATAATAATTATTTCACAATCAACCGTGAATTATGGAACGCCAAGACCGGGCATCATATAAATTCTGAATTTTATGATGTGGAAGGTTTTGTAAAGGGTGCAAGCTCTCTGAAACCCGCGGAGCTGACAATGCTGGGGGATGTAAAGGGAAAATCAATTTTGCACCTGCAATGCCATTTCGGGCAGGATACACTTTCCCTGGCCAGGATGGGGGCCAAAGTTACCGGCGTTGACATCTCCGACAAGAGTATAGATGAGGCAAGGTTGCTTTCGGCCAAACTGGGACTGGAGTCCGAATTTATCTGCTGCAATATTTACGACCTGCCACTGCATTCAGACAAACAGTTTGATATTGTATTTACAACTTACGGTGTGCTGGGCTGGCTTCCGGATATGGATAAGTGGGCCTCGGTAGTTTCCCGTTTCCTGAAAAAAGGAGGAACATTTATACTGGTAGAGTTCCATCCTGTGGTGTGGATGTTTGATGCGGATTTCAGGAATATTGAATTTGCCTATTTCAACCGGGAACCCATTATAGAAACACAGGAAGGAACTTATGCCGACAGGGATGCGCCGCTAAAATTAAAGGAGGTTGGCTGGAATCACGGACTGGGTGAAGTGCTGGGCAGCCTGCTGGAACACGGGCTTGAAATCGTGGAGTTCCGTGAATATGATCATTCACCCTATGATTGCTTTAAAAACATGGAAAAGGTGGGAGAGGGGAAGTTCCGGATCAAACACCTGGGTGATAAAATTCCAATGATGTATGCAGTGAAAGCGGTGAAGGGAAAAGCTTGAAAAAAGGTAATCCCTTCTGCTGACTATTATTTTTTTTGCTGATTGAATGTTTCCTGATTAAAGAAAATCGGCACTGCAACGGTTACAAAATCATGCAAAATAAAAATGCCTCCGTCCGGCATTGCGGAGAGAGGCATTTTGAATATTACCGGAGTGCTTAACTAGCGCTGATAAACTATTCTTTTTGTTATTGACCGGTTACCTGAAGTTATTCTTACAAAGTAAATTCCGGCGGCATCATTGCTCAGGTCAACAACATAAATATTGCTGATAGCAGCAGTATGGTCAAGCTGTTTAACAAGTGATCCGAATGCATTGTAGATATCGATCTTCACTTTTTTATCCGTGTTAGCACCGATGTTAAATACACCATTGTTCGGATTGGGGTAGATCGTAACCGACTCTTCAAGCGAAATTTCTCCAACGGAGTTGGCTCCTGTTACTTCAACCAGCCTGCAAACTTCTACTGCTTTGTTGTTTGACGGATCTGTTACATTGTAACAAACCTGGTACAAACCTTCAACATTCGCATCAACATTGCTGGAAAAGGTTTTAACCGTCTGCAGCAGGCTGTCACTGTAATAGTTGTCAGAAATAATTACGCCAGCATCAGTGTATACACTCCAGCGTCTTATTGAAACAATGTTGCTTCCCTTTAAAGTGATCACAGGTTTTTCCCTGTCTAAAACTCTCACAAGCCTGTTTACAGTTGAGAAGTTGTTGCTTGAATCAGTAGCAGTGTAGGTGAGCGGGTAATCGCCTGTCACGTTCACGTTTACAGTTCCCGTCACAACTGCTGTCAAACCCTTTGTATGATTATCACTTACAACAGATCCGGGTTCTGAGTAAGGTGTGAAAACATCTAGTATTACGGTATCTCCGCCAAGAAGCGTAATAACCGGTGCAGTCAGGTCAACTACATTGACTGTCCTGCTAATGGGTGTTGCTTCATTATTTGAGGGATCTTTGGCAGTGTAGGTTAAAATGTAAGTACCTATTTTCCTTGTGTTGACACTACCTGTTGTGGTAGCAGCCACGCCTGAATAAAAGTTATCAGTTACAGTTGTTCCGGGGTCGGTGAAAACAGTTCCATAATCAACCTGTAGCGGATCCGCTCCAACCAGGGTAATCACCGGGGCAACATTATCAAGCACTATCACAACCCGTACCTTACTAACCGGGTTTCCATCCAGATCTACTGCACTGTATGTAATGTAATAGGTTCCAAGAAGATTTTCATTCACATTTCCCACTTTTGAAACAGATGAAGTCAGGTTGCCATCCACAAAATCAATTGCTGTAAATCCCGGATCGGTAAATGTTGTCTTCACCAGATGATAGATAGTATCTCCGCCAAGGAATGTAATCACCGGTCCCGATTTATCAGGTGTAACGATCACATACCTTACCACTGAATCGGCTTCATTCCCGGAAAGGTCAGTAACCTTGTAAACGATACGGTATTGACCGACAACATTAATATTCAGATTAGTTGATTTTACAATAAGATTTGAGATGTTGCCATCTGAATTATCGATGGCAGTTGCACCCGGATCGGTAAACGGGATACCTCTTTCGGTACTTGCCGGGTTACTTCCAAGCAGGGTAATAACAGGCTTGGTAACATCCTCAATAACAAGGACATTATAGTCTTCAAACTCCCCTGAGGCGTTAGGACCGCATGAAATATTTGGATTGGATTCAGAGTTAACACCTATCCTCATCCTGGCTATGCCAAGAGCCGCAGTTTTAGGTATTGTTAGCTGTGAGGTGAACACAAGAGAACCTGAAGGAGCTCCGCTAAGAACCTCTTCACCCGCATCAGTAAATGAACCATTCTTATTGAAATCAATCCACACCTTATGATTGATATTGTTAAAGTTGGTGTTTCTTTCAATGGTAATTGAATAGGTAGACCCTCTCTGAACGGTAGTTGACAAATTATACTTCGTGTATGCTGCTGTTCCGATGGACGAGCTGTTGTTGATAGAACCAAAAACTACTTTGGAAATGCCGATGTCGTTTCCAAGGTTGGTAACATTGGGCGTACAATAGGCAAAAACATTGATGTAAGCTGCCTTTTCCAGTGAATCAGCCCCGAACGAGTTGGAAGCTTTTAGTTTTACTGAATAGGCACCGGTTTGGGTGAAAACCACAAATGGATTCCTGCTGGATGCATTTGAACCGCTGACATAAAACCAGCCCGTTGCCGGAGAAATGGTCCAGCTGAATGCGGTAGCTCCGTTTTTGCTTTCATCAAACAGCCTTAGTGTATCGTTTATTACTGCAGAGGTTCTTGTAGCGCTGAAAAGTGCAACAGGTTTAACTGTTTGCGCAATTACAACGATTGTTTTGGAGAAAGACACTGGCGAACCGCAACGTTCAACTGTTAGTTTTACCGTTTGAGTTCCGGGAGTTGCAAATGTAATATCGGCATCCTGGGTTGTTGCATCGGGTGCACCGTCATTGTTAAAATCCCAGTTGCTTTTGTCTATTACACCTTTTGAAGTATTTGTAAAAACATAAGGCACATTGGTGTAGGCTGTATCCGTTGAAGTGAAACCTGCAACAGGTGCCGGAACGTTGGCAGGAACGCTTTTCCATTCACCGAAGAAACCTCTGCCCTGTCCGTTGCAATTGATGAAAAATTCAATGTACATACTTCCTGAAGTGGCGGTAACATTTGGCGGCAGACTAACGAGGGGGCTGTTGTTCGGGTTGTTTGTAAAACCACTTGGAAAGCCGGCTCCAACGTGCAGCGGGTTGCCTGTTGCATCAACACCATCATATATTTTCAGGTAATCACCTGATAAAGTGGCACAACCGGTTGAGCCGTATGAATTCAGGTCAAAATCCAGGAAACTGAAAATAACCGAACTCGCACATGGCTTTATCAGGTAAGTACAAAGCCTGCCGGTTGCGGCAACTCCATAATTTACACCTACACCGGCATCATCAGCAAGGAAACCTGAAGCATCGGTAGTTTGCGTGGTATTACACATTTTAACAACTGCAATGTTGTTTATATAGTTCACCTTGCTTACCACAGTTCCTGCACCAATTACATTTTCAGAAAACATGGAAACACTGAATAAGCCAAGTTCCAAAAACCTGACCTGTGGGTTCTGGGAGGTTGAATCGGTACCGTTCACATAAATATAAGCAGGATTGCCGTTCAATGTTGCAGGATTGATCTTCCAGTGCCATTTATTGGGTCCCCAGCTGCTTATATCGCTGAACAAAACATTGATGGCAGGACTGGTAATATTCCTGTCCGAAATAAATTCAGAAACGGGTTTAAAGTTTGGAACCTTAATTACGATTGTTTTGGTTATACTGTCCGCTACCGGAGTTCCGCAAATGATGCGTGACATACGCAGTTTGGTCGTATAAGTTCCGGGAGTATTGAACTGGTAAGTACCGTCTTTTGTTGTAGCATCTATATTGCCACCTCCCACGTTTTTGAAATCCCATGAGTAATTATATCCCAATCCTGAAGAAGTGTTGGTGAATTTAACAAATGCACCTGTATAGGCAGTATCCGGCCTGCTGAAATTTGCAACCGGGGGATAGGAAATAAGCGGATCCTTTACGTCAATGAGAAATTCAAAACCATTACCAATGCCTGTATAGCAGGAAGTAAGACCATTGCCATAGTCTGTAATAACCCTGATCCGGTGATTGCCAAGGGCTGTGTTACAGGGAAGCAGTAGGTTGCCGGAGGAAGAGTCGCTCACAAGCGTCTGACCTGAGAAAAGTATTTCGCTTGCATCATCGTAATAGCCGTCATTGTCAAGATCCACATATATTTTTTCGTATGAGTAGCCCGACTGGAAAGTTCCGTTGCGGTAAGAGAAAGGGTAGGCAACCCCTCTACCGATTCGCACTGCATTGGGTAGCTTGAATACGTTGTACGATCCTGTAATGGAATAGGTGATCAGCGTATCTGCAATCCTGAAATTGTTCAGACCGATGGCATAATTGGGCCCTGGAGCTCCAAGCTGGCAATAATTGTATGCAAAGTTCGACCTTATTTTCCTGTTTCCGGCCGGGGCCGATACAGAGGGAGATTGGGTCACGCTGCTTACATCTATGGAGGTGAGTTGTGCATCTACAGAATCCCCGATGTTTGCATTTGCTTTAAGGTCGTATACCAGCCAGAAATGATTTAAACCTGTACTCAGGTTCTGAGTGAAACCGGTAAATGAAAAAGTACCGTTCGGGTTACTTACCGCGGTGCTTACCTGCCATCCGTTGGGAAGGGCAGCGGTAAAACTTCCGTTGCCATAAAATAATCTTGCTGAAGTTATATTGGCGGGTGTACCTGTTCCTGCGGTGTTAAATGTAATTGCGGTAACCTGCGATGCAGGTCCCGTGGTCACTACCTGTACATCCAGGATTATAGCCTTTGTCATTCCCGGGAATGTCCCGAAAGTGTCCTGCACGGCGGTGGAAGAAGAGTACTGGGCAACAGCATCAGCTGAATTGAACAGTCCTCCGAATAAAGCAATTATAAAAACGGCTTTTATAGCTGAAGGGAAGTTCCTGAAAAATGGTCCGCTTCCCGGGCGGTGATTATCTTGTACCGTTGTATTAAGTTTTTTCATTATCATAATTTGAAATTGTAACTGTAAGATTTTAAATATGCCGGTGACCCGAAAGCCACCGGCTTTATCGTTTCATTTTACCTGGAAATCATCAAACGCTGAACAGATATATTTCCTTTATTTTCTACGTGAAGGAAATATATTCCTGCTGCAAGATCAGATACTCCAATAATTTGTTCGGAGCTCATATCATCAGGAGTAATGCTCCTCACCGTTTTTCCAAGCATATTCACAATGTCTATTCTTCCTTTACTGAAGCTGCTGTTTACCAGTTCAACGGTTACATTTTCGCTTGCAGGGTTTGGATACATTTTCGTTTCTATGTTGTTCGAAACATCACTGATACCGGTAGTGCCTTCAACCACATTTATGGCTCTTATTACCTGTGCCGCCTTATTGCCGGATTGATCGGTAACATCGTATGTGATGTAGAATATGCCGGGGTTTAGCGTATTAACATAGGTGCCGCCTGTAACAATGGTAAGGCCGGTTGTCTGGTAGTTGTCCTGTGCTATTGCACCGGGGTCGCTATATGAAGACCACCTTTTTACTGTAACAAGGTAAGAACCGTTAAGCGTAATAACCGGGCTCTGTGTATCAACAATCCTTAACAGCACGCTGTCCGGCAATGATTGGTTCCCTGAAGCATCGGTAGCTATGTACTTAATGTTGTATTCACCGAGAAGATGTACGTTGTAGCCTGTTATGGCAGTAACTACAGGATTCATATCATAATTGTCGGTGGCTACGATATAAGGTATGTTAAATACGCTATTTACTTCCAGGGTAATGGTGTCTTTTCCAAATACGCGTATAACAGGTATTGTTTTGTCAACCACGTTCACAGTGCGCTGTATGCTTGAAATATTACCTGATGCATCCTGGGATGTATAAGTAACCACATAGCTACCCAATGCATTCGGGTTAACAGTGCTTATTGCGGAGTAAGTAATAACCTGGTCATAATTGTCTGAAACCGTAACTCCCGGATCGGTGAATACTGTGAATACTTCAATTTCCATTGGGTCCGCTCCGTTCATTGTAAGTACAGGTGCAGCGAGGTCAACAACATTTACTCTCCTGGTTTTAACATCAGTATTACCTGCTGCATCAGTTGCTGTGTATGTGATGAGATATGAACCCACGTGTGCAGTATCAAGCGCACTCCTGTCAATAATTACAGAACCTGTTACATTTCCTGAAATGTTATCTGTAGCAGCATAACCCGGTTCAACGAATGAAGTATAAACAGGGATGGTTACGATCAACGGAATACTCAAAGTAAGTTCAGGGGAGGTCTTATCAGCTGTTACAATAACCGTACGTGTTACTTCAATTGCTTTGTTTCTTAAAGAGTCCATGACGTTGTACCTGACTGTATAGGTTCCTGCGCTCAATATGTTCACCGGATTTGTAACAACAATTGAATCAGAAACATCTCCGTCAACCGCATCAAATGCAGTTGCCCCTGCATCCACATAGGCGTGGCCGATCTCAACTGAAACGGGGTTGTTTCCTAAAAGTGTGATTAAAGGGGGGGTAATATCGAAATTGATCACCACGCGGTATTCTTCTATTTCTCCGTAAAAATTGGGTCCGCAAGCTTCGTTTGTCGAATCTCCGAATGCGGTACCAATCCTTAACCTGGTGGCTCCTTTTGCTGCACTAACAGGAACAGTAAATGTGAGTTTCCAGTTTGCGGTAAGTGCTGCTGGTTCAGAGCCAACCAATTCTCCCGCGTCAGTAAAATCTCCGTCAATGTTATAATCGATCCATACTTTCCTGTTCATTTTATTCAGGGTGCTGTTTCTTGAAACGCTTATGCTGTAAGTACCGCCCGCATCCATATTAAATGGCGCAATGCTGTTGAAATAACTTGTAAAGCCTGCAGATCCGGAAGGAGATACATTGTCAATATTTCCAATTGTCACCCTGTTGATACCAAGGTCGGGTACAAGTCCGGTTGTGCCACCCTGGCAAATGCTTACTACTTTGATATAGGCCGTTTTGGTTAAAGTACCTGTTCCAATATTGTTGCTTGCGTCAAGTGTAACATTGTAGGTGCCCAGGCTGTTAAATCTCACCCATGGATTCTTTGCAGTTCCACCGACTATAGTAGCGGTAGCAGGATTAAAGATATAGTTCCAGCTGAAAGGACCGAATGAGGACATGTCAGTAAATTTAACCGTGTCGTTGGTGGTCACCACTGTCAGGTCCGCTTTAAAATTAACAACCGGTGCCTGTGAAGGAACGATGATATCGATGGAATCTAATTTGGTGAGCAGGTTTCCGCAGGCATCGCTTATGGTCAGGGTTGGGTAGTACCTTTGCGGGACTGGAAAATTGAATATGCCATGTTCTGTTGCGGCATCTGAATTCCCGTCACCATCAAAATCCCAGTCATAATTCAGGGAGCTGCCTGTCGAAGTATTGATAAAGGACACATCCGTTAATTCATAAGCTGTGTCCGGTAATATAAAATCAGGAGCTACTACCACGTTGGTGTTCACTACACTCGTCCAGGTTGCTGCAAAACCTGCCGCTACGCTGGTGCTGGGACCGCTGGTCCAAACGAGGTACATGCTCCCGCTGTTTGCTTTTACTCCGGCTGTTCCGCCTGGTAGTGGGCTTGCATTTGTATACACACCGATCAGGGGTGCATTGGCATTTTTTCCATCATAAATTTTTAATGAAGCCGCAGTTGAACCGAGCAGGAATTGTGTGAATTTCATGGTCACTGATGATGCGCACGGGGCAATAAGGAAATCGCAGTTTGAGTTCGGAGAGTAATTTCCGGATGGTCCTCCCGCATCATAAAGCTCACCTTCGGCACCCTGTGTTACATTGGGGAAAATACACATGTAGTTTATTGCTTTTACCGTAATGTAGGCAGTCTTGCAATTTTTAACGGAAGTTCCTGCACTGTTGGAAGCGGTAAGACAAACAGTATAAACACCAGCATCACCAAAAGTAACTGTTGGATTTTGCGAAGAGTCGTTGGGTGTAAATGTCGTAAAAGGACTTGCGGGGGTAATTTCCCATTTCCATTTGGTAGCACCATTGGTGCTCATGTCCTGGAGTGAAATGGTCTCATAGGGTAATGCAGTAAATTTGCTTGCAAGAAAGTCTGCAACCGGTGCCTGTGTCGGGTTTGCCACAACCACTGTTCTTATCATGCTGTCTTTGTCTGTGCATGAAGAAGCTTTTAATTTAATTTGCTTTGTACCGGTTGTTGTAAAAGTATGTGTAGCATTTGGCGTATAGTATTCTACTGATCCATCGTTATTGAAATCCCACTGGAACAGCCAGCTGCTTTGGTTGGCAGCTGCGTTTATTGCCTTAAAGCTGCTGTTTACGAAAACCGTATCTGAAGTTGTAAACTGGGCTTTGACCGGTATTGGTGTTGCTACGTTTATGGTGTAATCATGCATATTTCCATAGTAAATGGCTCCGCAGGGATCCATAGGAGGAAAACCTCCGTAAGTAGGAGATACTCCATAATAGTCTGAGGCCACCCTCATTCTTTTCGGCCCCCCGGTTGTGCAGGGAACCACGAAGCTTCCGGTTACCGTACTAAGCGTGCTGAGCTCAATGTTATACATCAGCTCACTGCCAAGAATATTGTCAAAGGATCCGTTATTGTTCCAGTCAACCCATATTTTTATATACTGGTTATATGCCCCGTTGGTTGTCATGGTAAAATTCATGGTTTGACCAATATTGGCATTGGTGCTCTGTGATGCACTGTAATTAGTATATACTACAGTTGGCGGACCATCGCTGGTGTTGATGGTTCCCATGGTAAATCCCTGTATTCCCATAAAATTGGATGGGCCGCAGCAAAAACCGTATTGTGGTCCGTAAGGTGCACAATACTGCGCATTCGAATCCAGATTTGCCAGTAATGCAAACGCAAAAAGCAACAGGCTGAAAAGGCCCCTGGTTTTTATTTTTGTGATGTTGTACGATATTTTCATAGTATTATATTATTCGCTAATTGAAGTTTTTATAATAATGGGCGGACCCCGTGTCCGCCCGTTTTGATTTTATTTTATAACTTTTATTTTCTGTACCAGCAGTTCGTTGTTAACGGTCACCGTAATGAAATACATTCCTGCCGCTTCGTTTTCAAAGTTAAGTTCGGCCGTGCCTTCGGATATATTTTTATTTACAGCTGCATGAATAGTTCTTCCGAGCATGTCTTTCACTACTATTTCAAACCTGGAAAGATCTTTCCTGTTTACTTGTATGTTCAGTTTTCCATCTGTAGGATTAGGAAATACGGAAAAGTTCAGATTGGTTTTGCTATCAATTCCACTGGCAATATTACAGGCAATAACACGTACAAAGCGTTCTGATTCAACCTTGTTTCCTGAATTGTCAATTGCTGTGTAGACAAGGGAATACATGCCTTCCTGAAGTGTATTCACCTGGCCTCTCACGGTTACAAAAGGATTTGGATCGTAATTGTCAGTGGCAGTTACGCCTGAATCTGTGTAGGTAGCCCAGCGGCATACGTTTACAAACTTGGATCCGTTCAGGCTTAAGACAGGTGATTTACTATCCACTACTTTTACTTTTCTTGTCTTTACAGCTGAAACATTCCCAGAACCGTCAACAGCTGTGTAGAACAACAGGTAAGTATCGGTAATGCTTGTATTTACAGTACCTGTATGGGTCACTGTAATATTTGAATAGTAGTTGTCAGTAACTGTAAAACCAGGATCATCAAAAACCGAGAACACTTCAATTACCATTTCATCATCGATAAGGGTTAAAACAGGAGGGGTAATGTCTCTTACAATTACCACCCTTGATTTTGACACGGCAATATTTCCTGACAGATCTGCAGCAGTATAAGTAAGAAGGTAAGAGCCTACCACCTGGTTGTTAACTACACCAAGATTCACGGAATAGCTGAGGTTCTTGTCGAAATTGTCAACTACAAAGGCACCCGGGTCATTATATGCGGCACCAAGATTTACATAAATAGTATCCGCTCCTATAACAAAGATCTCCGGGATCTCTGTATCGCCTACAAACACATCTCTTGTTTTTATAACGATGTGACCAGCAAGGTCAGATACGGAATAAATAAGTGTGTATTTTCCAATAACGTTTGGATTAACATTTCCTGTAACGGTGATCCTTGAAGTGATGTTTCCATCGAACGAGTCAAACGCGGTAGCGCCTGAATCAACATAAGTGCCGCCCGGGGCTATGTTCAAGGGATTTGATCCAAGCACTGTAAGCACCGGTGGAGTAACATCACCTGTTATGATAACGGTTCTCACAACTTCTACAGAACTATTGCCATCATTGTCTGATACACTATAGCGGTAAAAATATGTACCTGTCTGGTTAGGATTCATATTATTGCTGGTGATTATCTTGTTTGTAATATTTCCCTGGATATCATCCATGGCAGTTGCACCCTGGTCGGTATAGGGAGTTCCCATTTCAAGGGTAATAAGAGATGGACCTATCAGTGTAATAACAGGTTTTATAAGATTGCTGAAAATAGTTACCGTATAATCTTCAAACTCTCCGTAAGGATTTACACCGCAAGGTGTGTTGCTGGATATTCCGTAGCTGGTTCCTATCCTCATCCGGATAACTCCTAAATTGGCAGTAACGGGTATAGAAACACTATCGGTCCACACAAGGTTTTTGGAGGCAGGTTCGGAAGCAACAAGTTCATTGTTGTTAAATACTCCGTTACCGTCGAAATCAATCCACACTTTACGGTTCATGGCTTCAACCTTTGTAGTTCTCTCCAGGCTGATGGCATATTTGCCCCCTCGCTGTACATTAGCCGATTGAACGCTTTGTGTGTAATCTGTGTAGGTCTGCGGACCAACATTAGAAACGTTATCTATTCCGGCAAATACTACTCTTGTTATACCGATGTCAGTATTCAGATCTGCGCCCGGGAAGCAATAATCAACCACGCGTATGAATGCTGTTTTGGTTACTGAGGTTTGCCCGAAGGAATTCTTGGCGAGCAGGCTTACGTTATAATTGCCAAGTGCGTTGAATTTTATATGTGGATTTTGGGAAGTAGAATCTGTTCCGTCCATATACGTAATGGTGTTAGGAGAAACGGTCCAGGTCCAGTTATTGGGTGCTTGTGTGGATCTGTCATAGAAACTCACGGTTTGCCCCGGAGATATGATGGAGAAATTAGAAATGAAATTAGGAGCAGGAGCAGTTGAAGGTGCTATTACTAAAATAGATTTGGCGGCGCCATCCGTTCCTCCGCAGTCGTTAACACTTAGTCTAACGATGTATGTTCCTGGAGTTGAAAAGGTATAAGAAGGATTTTTATCGGTAGCGTCTGTAACCCCGTCATTATTAAAATCCCAGGAAAGGTCAGGATCAACACCTATGGAGCTGCTGTTGAAGGTGAATTTTGTTCCGGTGTATAAAGTGTCGGGAGCCTGGAACCCTGCAGATGGCTTGTTATAGGGCTTTGAAACCGAGGTCCACTTTGCTTCGAAACCTGAACTTACACCGGTTCCATTTGTGATCATGTTAATGAACATTTTACCTGAAGTGGAAGTGAGGTTTGTTGGCAGTGTACTTCCTGTAAAACCAGAACCTGTATGCAGGGCTACTCCGCTGGCATCTTTACCGTCGTATATTCTCAAAAGGTCTCCTGCTGCAAGACTGAAGCTGTTAAAAGAAAGTGTTACAGCACTTGCACAGGGATCGAGAAGGAAAGAGCAATTCTGGTTGTTGCCGTAATCGCCTGTTTTGCCACCGGCATCAAAAATTTTTCCGCTTGAGGTCCTTGTTATGGTTTTGGATCCGCAGAGATTATTAGCTTCGGTTACAATAATGTAAGCTGATTTACAAACAAGGTTCCCGGCTCCTGCATCATTTGATGCTTTCAGGCAGATGTTATATGTTCCTACATTGGCAAATATGACCTGTGGATTTTGAACATTCGGACCCGGAATAAACTGAACTCCTGAAGAGGGACTTGCCGACCATAACCATGAAGAAGGTCCTCCGGTTGAGAAGTCAGATAGCTGTACCAGCGATCCCTGGTCCACATTGTTTGCATCAGAAAGGAAAGAAGTAACCGGCGGAGTCTTCGGAACCACAGCCACAATAGTTTTAGTGATACTATCGGCACCGTTGCAGCTTATAGTTCTTAATTTTACCTTGTAGTTACCTGCTGAAGTGAAGACGTAACTGCTGATATTTAAAGTGTTGAAAGTTGACGCGGCGTTGTCAATTGTCCAAGTATGGATCTTGGGTTCACCGGCTACCGCAGTATTAAAAATATTTACCGGAGAATTTACAAAAACAGTATCATCCGATTTTATTCCTGCCTGAGACGAAACTATATAGGGAGATTCGCTGGCTCCAATGGAAGGAAACAGCTGGCACCTGGTTTTCCCGTCAATATCAGTTGTGATTCCTGTTCCAGGCTCACCAAATGGACTCAATCCCAGGTTGTTTAAACGAAGGTTGTTGTTGCTGGTAAATAAGGGGAAAACAGAAGTTGAATTTGTGTTAAAGCCAAGAGCACCTTTCAGGTTTGCTTTGGTAACCTGCAGTGAAGGACTTATATTATTGATAAGGGTGGTGGAATTCGTGGCACCTGTCTTATAATAGTTGTTATAATCAAATTTTAAATACTGGTTTGAGTTGTCGGAATATACAGGGATGGATAAAGAGCCTGTACCGGTAACGGCGAAAATATTATTTCTTACATCCATGCCGGAGCATCCGGATAAATAAAGGCAGGCCGTGGTGGCATTCGTGGAAACAGGTTCAAGATTAACAGAGTTGTGAAGTATATCGAATTTTGAACATGATTGCAGTTGTATGCCCCAATTGTCATTGCTTTTAAAACCGGAGATAATATTATTGTTCATTTTACCCCTGTTGGTTGGATTGCCAACACTCGAGAGAAACAATCCATAAGAATTACCATATATCTCGTTATCGCTGAAATCGTTATATGTTGTGGCGCCTGAGTTTAAGTTGATGATATAAGTTGCATAGCCATTAAGGTTTGGTGAGTTCCTGATGGCAATGATGTTATGCTTAATGTGCATGTTTTGTATGAAGTTCACGTATATTCCGTAATAATAAAAATCGCGGATGATGTTGTCTCTAAACTTTATGTCGTATACGTTTGACTGGTTTCCACTCCATGCGGTAATGGCAAAGTATCCCCCCAGGATCTGGTTGCTGTCTATCTCTATATTATTTATCTGTGAGAAACCGTTGTAATAATATTCATCGCCTGAAAATGCCAGGGTGATATGGTTGCCTGTTGCAGCGCTTGCAGCAGTTCCTGCAAACTGAATGATACATTTCTTAAAATGAATGTTGGTGCAGCCTGTCCTGATATTAACTGGCCAGCCATAATTGGGATTCGTGGATTGTATGGTAAGATTCCTGAATCGTACATAACTTATATTATCCAGCCTTACCGTATGCTGCGCATAGGTGCCGGTCGCGTCGAATGAAATTACCCGTGTGGAGGCATTACCTGCACCACCGTCGAACGTAAGGGTGTTGGTAGACGAAAGGCCGCTTATGCCCGTAACTATAATCTGTTCATTGTAATTGCCTGTTTTGGCAGCAACATTAAATACTACCGGTCCCGAAACTCCGAGTGAACCACTGTTGACAGGGCCACCATCCGTTCTTCCGCCATAACTTGTCATATAAGTCAGTGCTGAATTAAAATTCTGGAAGTTAGTGGCTGATGCCGGCAGGGAAGGGTCTATCGTATAGCTTCCGTTTAACTGTGTTGCTGATGCTGTTTGCAAATTGCCGAGTAATGCAAATAACAAGAGGAATAAGAGACATAACAGGTTTAAAACGTTAAAGCCTGGTTTTGGTTTTTGAAACCGCTTTCTGGTAAATTGTTTGTTCATGGGAATAGCTATTTTATTATTTAAGGATTGGGCAAAAGAATATCACTACTAAAAAATTTAGCAGGTTTTGAGTCATAAAATTTTTAAGAATATGTTATGCTGTAAGGCTCATCAATGCACTGAATGTGCATCTTCCTTCAGAGATATTATATCTTATTAGGGATCGGTGAGAATATGGTCTTTGTTTTTCTTATAAGCGTCTTTTATTGGTTTTCATGATGTAAAATAGGGCTATAGTATGATTATATATATGGAAAATGTTTGTCTAAACCGATCTGCTCTAATCTTAAAACACTTATAATAATGAATTTTAAATTTATTAAACGACGTTCAATTGAATTTGCTTACCTGGCGATGCTTAATTTTAATATTTACCCAATTCAAATATAATCCTCAAAACACCCCTTATACTAAAGCGTGGTTTTCCAAAAGTCAGTTCATTGTCAAAATGAAAATGCCAAATAACTTTCCCCTTGCGAATCTGCACGATAGATATTTAAAATTTTTCCTCAGCATTAAAAAATTTGGATCGGCTGCCTGATTTATGTCATTTGGCAAACAATTCGGTGAATAAATTCAGCTGTAAAACATAATTTTCAGGAAATCCGGTGACATAATTTCACACTCCGGATGAGCAATAAATGTTTTTGCAGCGATTATTTTTATAGCATTGTTCATAATACTGCCCGGTTTACCTGCTTTTACATAAATTTGAATTATTGCAATGATTCCTTAAATCCATTTTACAGGCCCGGTCTATCGGGTTCACAGTTTAGCATTTTCAATCTTTCAGCCAATGGAACCCTCAAACCTTCTCAATATTAAAACGCTTTCGGTTGATTGGTGCGATAAGGATGTGGTGCTGCTTCATGCCTGTTTCCAGGTACTGACGGACTGCATTGAAAAGGAAAATCTTCTTGAGGCGCATGCCAATTGGGATACAGACGAAACCTTAAAGCCCGTAAAAGAGGAGATTGAATTTCTGTATCACTGGTGGAAAGACCGCCGGGAAATTGAAGATAATGGAGAAGCAGGTGAAATATGGACGGAGAAACAATATGAAATAGATACTGAAATGCTGATCCGGTTGATCAAAATAAGGGAGTTCCTCTGGACTTAACTTACTTGCTTTTAAACAGGAACTTCAGTTTGGCTGAAAAGGAATTTCTTTCCGGTGCGGCCGGCTTGACCTTATAGGGTGCAATATTTTCGGAAAGCACAGCCAGCTCATTTATTTTCCTTCCTTTATTTTCTTCAAGAAAACCTGCAATATGCTGCCTGTATTCTTTGAAATCCCAATAGTGGTAAATAGTGTTTTCCGCGGCAACAATGGATTGGCCGTTTTGAAAGTACCACGAAAAAGCAAATTGCTCCATTACATGTTTCGGATATCTTGCGTACATCTCATCGGTAAGCTGCAGAACCTTTTCCAGTATTTCAATTTTTCCTGAATTGAAGCCAATCACTCCTGCATTCCACATATATGAGGCAGGAGGTATTTTCAGTTTCTCTCCCGCCACTTCAAAAATGTTAGCTGAAATAAAGCGCTGCACTTTTTTGAATATAGGATTTTTACCCGAATCAATTCTACCCTCGCAGGTGTGCATCAGCAATCTGCCTTCACCGATCAGGTCAAATAATGAGAAAGGGTTTTCAAGAAACCAGGTATCGCTGTCAAGATAAAGCAGGTTTCCTTTATGCATCGATAAAAAATCCCGGAGTATCTCAATCTTAACCCTGTGTACAAAATCTATTTTTCCCCTCCATTCACTGACCTGCCTGTCATTTATTTTCACATACAGAACAGGGAGGCTGTGACCGAGGATTTTTTCAAACGCTGAGCTATTGTCAGTATAAACAACTATACTGAAACCATGAGGCAGGACCGGAACCAAACGGACCAGGCTTAGTATTGAAAGTATGGCTTCGTTGATGATGTCCTGTTTGCCGTATGCCTGGTATAATAGGTAATTCATGTGCCGGAATATTCGTCTTATGTTACCGCAAAAGACGGCATTTAGCCCTAATAAATAAAGGCAGTATCCTTACTTATGCACCTAAGTAATTAATAGCCAAAGCTATAGTGGGTTTCACCAATAAGAAAAGAATATATTCTCTTTGGTGAATGGGCGGGCAATAACTTAAAGTAAGGGTAATAAATGACCGATACGCAATTATATGCGTTAATCCGGCCGTGTCAGGGTTTGCAGGTGAGGCAGGGTAATAGTAGCAGGGTATTCAACTTTACGCCTTCCTGGGATGCAGATGAGTTTTCCTCTGGAACATCATCAGGCGGATAAAGGTTTTTGATGCGAAAGCAATTGTTTGCAGAAGTACTGCCATTTTCTCTTTGAAACTCAGTTCCATAAGCGCAGAATTTATCCCTTTGGTGTGGGAGTTTTATTTATTGTTCGTTTGTAATTGTCAGGGGCTTCTTCGTAGTTTTTAAACCGCAGTGAAGGCAGGCTGTACCTGACTTTTATTTATCTGCTACAAATCTCAGCATTCAATGTTAACTCAATGTTAAATGATCGCTTTTTGTCATAAAATTCCGGCTTAAAAACTAAAGCGCGTTAAGTAACAGAATGTTAGGTGAAAGTTATTTAACCGTTAAATTTTTAAAAAACGGTGTATGGACGGTAAAACCTCAATTAAAGGAATTTTCCGAATAAGGTCCGGCCTATCATTTAAGAGTAAAGTAGCTCAGTTCGTGTTGAGTACTTCAACCCGTTTGATCCCCTTGCGATTGAATACGATAAGGAAGTGTTTTATATGGGTTTCCTCATGCGCTTCTGAATGGATCACCAGGTGGAGGTGGTATACCCGGTCTGACTTGATCTTGTAGTAATTATCCTTGTCGAGGTAATAGATCTCCTTTTCAGGGTTATCAGTTCGCACAATCAGGTTGTTTATGCTATAGCGCAGAATTTCAGATATTCCGGCACTGTCGTATGAGCGGTAGGAGGCTTTGAGCTCTTCGTTTTCTATCTTAAGTTCATTCTGGTAGCGTATGATCACTTCACCCAGCCAGTCGTTATCAATATCAGAAAGTTCATTCTTGTTTCTTACAGCGGCAATCTTTTCCGGCAGCTGGTCCTCGTGTATGAAATTCATCTTGTCTTTGAGATGGGCAATCACCTCGTCCTTGCTGTCGAGTATATCGGTTTTGTAATCGTAATATTTAAGGTCTATTCTTTTGGCGAAATATTGTTTTAGCCAGTCCTTTACCCGGTCCTTGAACATATAGCTGAGCACCAGCAGTATAAAGGTAGGAACGGTGATCTGTGCCTGCCCGAAATTGATAAACAGCGCAAGAATGGTTGCGAATACCATTGCCACCCCTGCAGCAGCAGCAAAACTAACCTGCTCAACCATGGTTGTTTCCTTATCTGTTTCCTTGGTCAGGTAAAGAACGCTTTCAATGAATTTTTTCAATACGCTGCGCCGGAAAACATATTCTTCGTTCTCGCTCTTGTCTTTTACAACGCTTAGAAATTTGCGCTGATCGCGGTAATCTTTTTCCTGCTTAATCAACTTAAAAATATCTTTCTGGTTTTTTTTGTCCTTGTCCTTTATCAGGTCAAGCAGCAGGAAAGAGTATTGCTCAATGATAAGACTGAGATATTCATCTGCATATTTAAAGACCAGCCTCTCTTTTTTAGGAATGGAAGGAACATTCAGCAGGCCCTGGAGGTTGCGGAAGTTTTTGGCAATGTCTTCCACATCGTCGCAGTAGTTTTTTATCAGCTTTTCAAAATCAGGGTTGCTTACTGCCGTCCTGATAAAATAAACCTGGTCCCGCAGGGAACTTTTCAGCACACAGCAGAACATCTTCAGCTCGTATTCATAAAGTTTTTTATTTTCCTCAGAGGGATCAACGCTGAGCCCAAGGAAGGTTTCGTTAAGCTGAACAATGTAGGGCCCGTTCTTTATAGCCAAATCGCGCAGGGCCACCACCGGGGTTTTGAGCCTTATATGGTACTGCCGGTCTTTGTAGAACTCGCTTTTAGGGTAGGTATGCTCATTGATATCAACACTTTGCGGGATAAAGAAATAGGAGTTAAACCTGAAACGGGATTCTTTTTTATCCTTGGTTACAAGATAATTGATCTTGATCTCGAATTGAAACTTATCATGTATCCTTAAAGAGCTCTCTATCATTCTTGCTGTTTTCTTTCCTTTGTTAACGTTTATTTAACAAATGTAATGATTTGTGCCAATAGAGCTAACAGGCTGCCGGCATTTGGAATAATTCATTAAAAATATACTGGTAATGCTGATGCTTGCCGGTTTGCAAGCTATCAAAAAAGAGGTTGTGGGAACAAGAATTTTTTTGCACACTGCCGCCACATTTAAGCAGGGCTATTTTTCTTTTTCGTACCGTTCAATGGTTAGAGTCTTCTTCCGGCTCAATGGATCTTTTGTTTTCCATCCTCTACTTCCAATTTTATCTCACCATTTCTTCCAGGTTCCTGTCACGGGCGCCTTTGAGGTATTCAAGATTACTGATCTTATACTGGGAAGAAATCAGGGCATCCAGATAGGGTTGGTTTAATATTCTTTCTCCTGAAGTTTTATCGGGCGGAAGATCCCACAAACCGGTTTCAAGGTAAACTTCGGGCTTGTCCCACACCGGTTTTTCTATTACTGAGCTCAGGCAAATTCCCTGCATATCAACCCCACAAAGCATAGCGCTTATGCATTCGTTGGTGATCTCATTCAGCCATTCAGCACGGTGTTCGCCGGCATGACATGTGCCTGAGATCAGCATGGTTTTCTTATACCTTAACCAGGCCTCGTGCAGCAAAATGGAAAGCGGGGTTCTGCGGTTGTTTTTAAAAGGTTTCCAGCAAAGCGCTTCACCATTGTGTTCACGCTGGCAATTGTGGTAATAGCTGAATCCGAGAAGGTTAAGTAGCTCGGGTCTGCCTCCCAGCTCAGGATACCTGTACCCGCCAATAATGTCATACACCATGAAGTGGTCTTCGTTGAGCTGCTGTATTTCTTTTGTGTAAGGTTTGCCCTCGAGCGGATGCATGCGCATCAGAGATTCTGACAGTAGTATGTGTGCTTTCGGCACCACGTCCTTTATCGATTGTATGCCTTCTATTGTTGCACGGCACAGGTTATATTTTATATCAAATGCAGCACCATTTACAAAAGGAACAGTGCCTTTAGCCTCCCCGGAATACCAGGAAAGAAAGCCGATCTCATTAATGGGGGTTATTATCAACGGCTCCGCGGAATGTTCCTTATAGAATTTGGCAAAGGCATAGCAGAGCGCTGAAAAGCGAAGTGCAAATTTAGGATGGGTGGGGAAAAGATCATCCGGGTAGCCGAAATGACAAAGGTCCCAAAGTTGCTGAACTCCTGTCTCCCGGGCTGCGTTAATGCGGTTCAGAACCTCGCTGAAATCATATTCAAAAGGCTTCTTCTCCACCACGCTCCAGCGTATTCCCTCCCTCACCGTTTTGATACCTGTCCCCACCAGGTGGTTATAATCTTCCGCAGCTCTCTCTTCGTGCCCGGTGGCTGATAAAAGATCGATACGATCGCCTGAACGGTTCACCAGGTCGGCACAATCGTATCCGGCCATAAAAAAAGATTGGAAAAGTTTCATTGGTTTTTGAGTTTTTTATTGTCCAGGTTGTACAATGCTGTGGTTTAAATCACAACATTTGAACCATTCGTAGCTCTGCCAATTAAATATTTTCAGCACATCCTGATTATTTTTTCCATCAGGTCTGCTGTATTGTCCCATGAGGTCCAGCGCAGGATCTCTTCATAACGTTCGGCCCTCAGTTCCTTTTCATAAGGATGTTCAAATAAAATATCCTTTATGGCAATTGAAAACTCATCCATGCCAGATACTATACTTACACAATGTTTAAAATCCCGGGCCACATCGTAAACAGGGGTTGAGATAATGGGTTTTCCTGCAGCCATGTATTCCAGCGTTTTGGTGGGGCTCAGGTAAAGCGTGGCCTCGTTCATAGCAAAGGGCATCATGGCAATATCAAATGCTTTCAGGTAGTTGGGCAGTTGTTCGTAAGGCTTCACGCCCAGGTAATAAATATTCTCCTGCGTCAGCAGCTGCCTTTCGTCAACTCCTTCCAGCGGACCTATCATCACGAATGAAGCCTGGGGATTCCGGTAAGCTACTTTCCCCAGCAGGTTCAGATCTATGCGCTCGTCTATGGCGCCGTAATATCCGATAACCGGTTTTCTCAGCTTTTTTATATCGTGAGGAACGGGGATGCCATTCATTGCTTTCTCAAAATGTGATTTCTCTACCGAGGCTGGAAAACAATGAATATTTTTATGCTGGGACTGCCTTGCCTCGAAAAGTGATTTGCCGGCCGTGAAAACAATATCGGCTTCTGCCAGCATGTATTTTTCCTGGTATAGCTGTTCAGTCCCGGTGCGGAAGAGGGTACGCTCATCAATGCAGTCGTAAATGATCTTTTCGAAATCAATGCTTCCCAGCAGCACACTGAAAACAGCCGAATAAAACCAGGCTATGGGTTTCACAGAGCCGGAAACAAAAGAGGGCAGCACATTTACTATATCGGCTATGCTCTTTACCATGGGCTGCAATACCTGCAGGTTCGCATTGATATTTATAATGCGTGCCGTGTTTTCCTGCCCGGGTTCAAAAGGAACAGGCTGTTCAACGAAAAGGATCTTTTTGTTGGACGCCATGCGGCTCATGATATGCTGGGGTCTCTGGTAATTATGATCCCAGCGTAAATGGGAAAATACGATCATGTCGTACGGGATTTTTTCTTCAGAAGAAATTCCATTTGATTCTGTGGTTTCCGGTATTGGAGAGTTAATGAATGATAAAGGATCGGTAAAGCCCCCTGTAATTTTCCGCATAATGATATTAAAAAATGTAATTATTGGAAAAATGCATGCCCTATAAGTGAAGAGATCAGTATTTGCTGAGATTTAGCAAGTTAATGCCAATGTAATTTTACAATCCGGAATGGTTGTTTATTACGCGAGGAATATTTTCCACATTGAATCCCCCTTGCGGGGAATAATGTCTCAGCAATGGTAATTATTCAGGAGTGACAATAGTTTGCGTATTGCATCAAATTCCCGTATTGGGGAATATCAGCTTATTACCTTTTAATGGATTTTACAGTTGCCCAGCTGATCCCGCTTTGCCTTTTAAAATTTACGGCCACAGCAAATACATGCCAGCTGGTAATATTGTTTGGGAAAACAACTTCGAAGCTTGCCTTTCCATCTTTATCGGTGGTGAGCAGGGGCTGCCAGTAAGCAACATCATTATAAAGATCAGGCCTGGGAACAGATCCGTAAGGCACTTTCGCAAGCCGCTGGTAGACTTCGATAGAGAAGGTATCAGCCGGGTTAAATGAACCTTTTTCTATCAGTGATAAAAGATAGTCAGCCCTGTTGTAGCCGGTTTCGTGTAAGTTTCAAAATCATAGGTAGTAAACATAGTGCATATAAGAAAACACAGGTACATAGTTTAATTTCTATGCACCTGTGTAATTCAATGTTCCTGGGTGTTAATAAAAACCTGGATGAACCAGTGAGGCGGGTTTTACTTAATAATAATGGCCCGAACAGATATGCGGGAAGAATAGTATGGACGCCATTCTTCCCGTTTAAAAATTTATTTTCTGGAGAAATAATAGTTAAGGGAGATCCTGCTGTAAGTGGGATTCATATTGAATTTGTAATCATATTCTGTTAGCACTGCCTTTGATTCGCCGGTTATTGGGTTATATGCTACGCCGTTGTCTTCGCCCTTATAGCTCACATGTATGGGCCTGAATCCAAATTCTCCCCCCAGGCTGAAATTATCATCGAAAAAGTATTCTGCACCTACCCCGGCATAGCCACCTGAAATACGAACACGCTCCAGCTCATGTTGCAGCATATCATCTAAATCAGGGTTGTCGCTGTCTTTAATTTTGGCTGAGAGTTTATAAAAAGTATAAGCCAGAGTTCCGTATGCTTTGATTTTGTTGGTTTGCATGAAAAAGAATTTGGACCCAATAGTTGGTATAGTCACAGCTCCTGATAATTCAAACTTCCTTTCATAGGGAAGTATTTCTCCGGCGTTGTCATCGTACTCCATCCCTTTTACAATCATGCTGCTGCTTCCCTGCATGATCTGCATGCCCGCAAAGGGGACGAACTTGCCTACCTTATAACCGAAAGAGGCCCCGTTGAGCTGAACACCGGGTGAAACGCTGAAATAAAGCTGTGCCCTGCTCTCTGAAGGCATTAAATAAACAGACAGAAAAAGAATTGAGAATAATAATGTACTTGTTTTCATTTTTTTGTTTTTTTAGTTTGAACAATATTTAAATGCCGGCTGAAATCGCATGCATTAGTTCAGCATAAAGGCAGAACAAATTTTGCTCAAACCAGCAGAGGGGACAAATTGCTCAATCCCAAAAAAGTTAAAATGATTATTGATTTTTGATAAAACGAGGATCACATAAATCAGGTATGGCAGATTTTGCAATTCATTTCATTTTCCTGTTGTAAAAAATACTAAGGCTGCTACACGATAGAGAAAAGTAATCCCGGGCATATTGCGAAGAATTTTTTCACAGCTCCAGGTCGCAATAAAAATAAAGGCGGCTGAGGATCTTCAGCCGCCTTTTAAAAAACCGGGAATATAGCCCGGATTATTGACAGGATTATTCTTTTACAAGCTTCATTGTGCGCAACCCGCTTTCACTTTGCACTTCCACCAGGTATATTCCGGGAGAAAGTTTCTGCAGCTGGAGCAGGTACTTCCCTTGTTCTACCATAATGCCGGTGCTTACTGTGATCCCCGAAACGGTTCGTAGTATCACTTTAGGATTGTTCATGTTTTTAACTGTTACAAAGGCCTGTTCCTGTGCGGGATTGGGAATGATATTTATATCTCCCTGGCGCAAAGCGCCACCCTCCACAACTACCTTGTTACAATATTCCTTTTCACTTTCCTGCAGTAATTCCCCCTGTTTACTATAAGTAGAGGTCTTTACTTTCATGCATACATTGTATGTGCCTGCATCAGGGTAAACGTGTGCAGGATTTGCCTGGCCTGAGGAAGTACCATCGCCGAAATCCCAGTGGTAATCTTTTATTGTACCGTTTGCCAGGCTTACATCGTGGAACTGTACGGCCCGGGGAATATCCATTCCCTGGTTGATGAAACCTGTCATGCGATCAGGATCACCGCCTCCACCCTGAACCTGCACAGATTTGCAGATGCGTTTACAACAGGTTTGATTACCCACTTTACGGATCACAGTCAGGCAAACCTGGTATGAACCTGAACCCGGATATGTGTGAGTTGGGTTTTGCAGGTTCGAGGTAGTTCCATCTCCGAATTCCCAGAACCAGCTCACCGAACTTCCCGGCCCGGTGGATGTTTCAGTGAAGTTTACCGGATTGCCTCCGTTCAATGTAAATGAAGCATTGAATTCATCGCAGTTACATTCCTCTACCATTACCTGGTATATGAGTTCATACGAGCAATCCCCGGCAGTTACCACCATGGTATAATCGCCGTTCATGGAAGCATCAGCATGATGTATCACCACTGTTCCTGCTCCAAGGTAATTGCCTGCGGGACCGTACCAATCCGTGGTTACACAGGGTGAAGAGTGGGCAGGCAGCACAATATCACCATCGCACGGAATAGCAAAACCCACTCCAAGAGGCAATTCGAAAACGTGCACATTTGAAATTTCCAGCTCATATTGCCTGTAGCCGTATTGAGCAGAAATACCAGACCAGAAAGGATAAAACCACAGCTGGTTGTAATTGGCATTGGGCGTATAATCTACTACTACCTGTGACCAGAGGGTGTTATATGTCCAGCTGTTGTGAATTACCTGGGAGGAAGGAGCAGGAATTGCGGTGGAGGCAGAATAGGGTGGCTGGGTAAGTCCATTGGCGGCCTTTACGTTCAGGTTGCCAAGGTTGAGCGTTCCGGTGTTTCGTACCCAGAAGCAAAGACGATATGTAAAACCCTGCTGGAAATTATAACAGGCATAAATTCCTTCGCCTTTACTCTGGTATGACCACATCCATATTGAATTGGTTCCGGATACGCCGCCGCCAATTGCAACAGTGGGTGTGCCGTGTGAATAATACCAGTCATTCATGGTGGTAGAGCCCGGATTAAGATCTCCACCCGTAGAGGCTGTCATGCCGGGATTGAGAATACAATCCGGGGGACTGGAACAGGTTTGAGCAGTGCTGTTTAAGAATGCACTGAAAATAAACATAATTACGAGCGGGATCCTGAGAGATCCTGATAAATGTTTTGTTCTCATACGATTTTGTTTACGGATTAGAAATGAAAAAGTTTGTAAGACACAGCTTGTTAAAAGTGCCGGACTCTACACTATCAAAATTATCCTGTCACAGGGAGGTAGTAAATCCGCTAAAAGCATGATTTATTTTTAATAAATTCAACTTATTTGAAACAAAATTGTCTTTATATAATGCTTTAGTATGAGGCAGGGTTCAGGAAACTATAGTAACTTACCCTGGTATTTTCCCTGTAAGTAGCAATTACCTGACGTACCTTATACCTGGGTTAGAAGACATGGAAATCAGATATTTATTTACTGCCATTATATTTTATTATTGGCTTACATGCGCTTGTGTATATGCACAGGAAAACATGTCTGATTATGACCATTATGAAGTAAAAGACGGGCTGCCAACTCAAACTACTTATAATTTATTACAGGACCGCAAAGGATTTTTATGGATCGCTACAGATGCGGGTGTGAGTCGTTTTGACGGGAAGAATTTTGTAAATTATACAACCCGGGACGGACTTGGAGATAATGAAATAACAAACCTGCTGGAAGATAGCTATGGACGCATATGGTTCATACCATTCAGCTCCAGGCTCAGCTATTATTTCAACGGGGAGTTCAGAAATGAAGATAATGACAGCATGCTGAAAGCTCTTCATGCTCCTGCTATTTTCAACATTGTTGAAGACAATTCCGGCAATTTATATATGAAGCCCAAGGGCAATACACGTATAATCAGCAGGATAGGATCCGACAATTCTGTCGTTAGCTTAAATACCGATGCGATACTTGGCAGCAATGATGAAGTGAGTGTGCTTCACAGCAGCGTAAACCATGAACATGTTTATGGCATAACCAAAAATAACAGGTGGATTCTACTTTCAGGAAGTGTACCGGTGGAAATTAAATTTAATGGCATTTCACCTATTGATGACGGTCCTGCTTTCTGGTTTCCGGATACTAAATCGACCAACCTGATATATACAAATAAAAAAGGCATCCATATGCTCAGCGATACAATCTCCAGGCTTCTGGTGCCGGCAGACCAGGTGCCTTTTCCCAATAACCACTGCAACATAATGATGGATAAGTATGGGCATATCTGGGTATCCAATTTCAGGCTCAATAATTATTACTTCAGGTATACTGGAAATAAATATCTTTCATTTGTGCCGGTAATGGCCGAAATTTTCTCTATCGTATCATTTGACGAAGAGGATAATATCTGGTTTTGTACACCGAATAGAGGACTTTATAAAATATCGTATGCAAAATTCTTCGACAGTACCACTTCGTTTTTGAACCATTCATTGTTGCATTCTAATGTTCACTGCATTCATGCGGATGCCGGCGGTACTTTATGGCTTGGTTACGGCAACGGAAATGTGACACAGATATCCGGGCGGGTGGTAAAGCATTACAATCTTAATTTCATGGGGAGGAGTTACAACAGGATTTTGCAAATACAATCGGAGGACGATGGCGATATATGGTGTGCTACTGATGAAACCTGCGTTTTGCTAAAGAAAAAAGCCCCGGATATTTATGTGCCGCTCAGGCCCAAAGTTGATAATAAATATTATTACTGCGCTACTAAAGGAATTACATTTAGCAGGGCAGCGGATGTCTACATCACGATACCGGGAAACCAGCTCAGAATAAACAGTCAGTCTTTGAATGCTGATCTTATACATCCGGATACTGACAGTTCTGTTAGAAATTACAGCAGTTTTTTTGATTCCCGTGATCGCTGGTATGTAAGTACCATTTCCGGTCTTTTGCTTCTTGAAGGAAACCGGAAAAGGAACCTGGCAATTGATGACCAGAGACTGAAAGCAAGAATACAGCACTTTGCAGAAAACACGGAGGGTATCATTTTTCTTGCTACTTACAGCGAAGGACTTTTTGCTCTCAAAAACGACAGGATAGTAGCGGGAATAACCAATTCAGACGGTTTGAGCGGAGTTATCTGCCGCCGCATATACCTTAAAAATGACACTTTATATATTGTGACCAATGGGGGTATTACAGTGGCTGCTTTTACAGGTAACCGGTTTAAAATTCTGCGGAATTTTGACATTTCAGACGGTTTACCTTCATTGTATGTAAATGACCTGACATTTATCGGTAATACATTATACGCTGCCACTTCGCAGGGGATAGGGGTGTTGCATCTGCCGGTAGAAAAACTGCAACAGGTGAAGCCGCCGGCCATTACCATTATGGCTTTTATGGTAAATGAAAAGATGTATTCTTTTGATGAACCTATAATTTTCTCCTATAAGGAACGGCGGGTAACCATTGAGTATGTAGCACCGGTAATGGATAAGGTATCCCTGGTTAAATACAGGTACAGGTTTCCCGGGCGGGACAAGGAATGGCTCATGACCGCATCGGGGCAACTGGAATTTAACAATCTTCCCTACGGGGATTCGCGGTTGGAAATACAGGCCAAAAAATACAACAGTAGCTGGGGCCCGTCAAAAGAAGTATTTTTTACAATTATTCCCCCGTTTTATTCAACCTGGTGGTTCAGGATATCAGCCATCCTTTGCGCCGGGATTTGTCTCTACCTGGTGGCAAAATACAGGCTTACAAAAAGATTCAGGCTGCAGCTGGCGAGGCTGAAACAAAAGGAAGCAATTGAAAAGGAACGTAACCGCATCGCTGCCGACCTGCATGATGATATTGGGTCGGAGCTTACCAATATTGTGATACAGTCGAGGATTTTAAAAAAGAGCGCATTGCCGGTGCCTGTTGCAGCCATTGCCGATCAGCTTGAAAAGGCATCAAACGAGATAATAAATAAAATGAACGAGGTGATATGGACACTTAACAAAGCCAATGATACCCTGCATAATCTTGCCGCATATCTCAGGCGGTATATCAACCGCCTTCTTGATGAACAAGGCTTGAGGGGAAAAGTCATTATTGATGATAACCTGTTCAGCGACCACCAGATAAAGGCCGATCTTAGCCGGAATATACTGATGATCCTGAAAGAGATCCTTCACAATGTGGTAAAACATTCGGGAGCCTGCCAGGTTGAGATCCGGCTTAATTTAAAGAGCGGACCGGTCCTGTTTTTAGAAATAAGGGATAACGGGAAAGGTTTCGATACCGGTAAGATCTATACGGGTAACGGACTTCAGAATATCAGGAAACGCACCCAATCCATGAATGGAACGGTATATATTTTTTCGCAGCCCGGGGCAGGTTGCTTCATAACAATTTCACTCCCACTATAACGCTGACAAAAATGAACCAGCCCGTCGAAGTTTGTATTATTGAAGATCAGCCGGAAATGCGGTCAGGAATATGTTTTATGATTAACAGTTATAGCGATTTTTTCTGCCGGTCATATGCCAACGCAGAGGAGGCGCTCGAGGATATAAAGCGTTCCCGGCCCCAGGTTGTGCTGATGGATATAAACCTTCCCGGCATGAACGGCATTGAGTGCACCAGGCTGATCAAAGCAATGTATCCCGATATACAAATTATGATGTGCACAATATTTGAAGATTCGGAAAAAATATTTGATGCACTGAAGGCAGGTGCTAATGGCTACATTTTAAAAAAAGCTGCGGGCGAAACACTAATAAACGACATAAAGGAGCTGATAAATGGCGGAGCTCCCATGAGCAGCGATATTGCACGGAAAGTAGTAAACTCTTTCAGCCAGCCACCCATGACGAAAAACCACGAAGCCACCTTAACAAAACGTGAAAATGAAATTCTCGACATGCTTGGGAAAGGCTACGGCAACAAGGAAATTGCCGATAAGCTATTTGTAAGCGTGTATACGGTGCGTACTCATATCTATCATATTTATGAAAAGCTTCATGTGAGAAACCGGGTAGAAGCGCTCAACAAAACGGTAAGAAAAACAAATACTTAAATCCCGTTCCTGGTTTTACTTATTCAAAACTATTGCCTCATACTTTAGTATGAGACGAGCGCACATTTGATCAACCGAAGCTGCATGACTATTTCAGGTCGAGTTGTAAAAAATCAACCCCTATTGAAACAGCGACTGCCGGTAGGCTGAGTCGGGTATGTTCCAGGCCATTAATCTCAGGCCCTTGCGATGCAGCAGGTTTATTTTATCCCGGTCAAGAGAATCGGCAAAGTTTGATTTGAATGAAATCCCGTCAAACTTATATTTCAGTGATTCCAGCATGGCCTTTTCAAAGTCGCCGTATGAATTAATATAAACCTTTACCTTATCACTTTTCCCCCGGGCCCAGCTAAGAACTGAAGGAAATGAATTTTCAAAAATAATGTATTCTTCCAGCTGGTATACTTTTGCCAGCTTTATCACTTCCTCGGCCTCAAGCCTCAAGCAGACATAACGCAATAAGAAATAATTGCAGCCTGCATATTATCCGCTTGGGTCCGTGATGCTGATGAAGTAGAGCTTTTAACATGAGGTGGTTTTCATCACTAACAGGCCGGTTTAATTTTTAGAATGAACTACGTGCTTCTATATTTTGATCAGCAAAATAATAAAATAAATTAGCTTTAGCCATTAGCTTGTTTGCGTTTCGGATCCATTGACTTTTCATGCTCACCGGTCCTGAACATAGTTGACGGCATCTAAAGATTCCGATTTATCAGATCCTCCAGCATCTCATCCACCTCATCTCCATAGCCTACCTGGACTAAGATCACTTTTCCTGTTTTACTGATCATGAACATGGTGGGATATGCATGCACCCTGTAATCCTTTGGTATTTCGGGGCCACTTAATAAAATTGAATAGCTTACTCCCCGTTTGGAAAGGAAAACCTTTAGATCTTCCGCATTTTTATCATAGGGATCTATGCCAATTATTCTCAACCCTTTTTTCCTGTATTTTTTATTAAATGCTTCTAAGGCAGGCAAGGCCAGCATGCATGGATAGCAGCTTTTATAGAAAAAATCCAGCAACACCAGTTTTCCCTTCAGGTCTTTTAAACTCATTACTTCACCGTCTATTGAGGTCAGCGTCCAGCCGGGAGCCAGGGTATCAGTCGCCAGCGGTGGCAGCGGAACAAAAGGAGTATAATCTTTCAGCTTATAAAAGGATGGTATTGCCTGAATTTGCAAAGCCGGTTCGTCCTGCATCTTATCCAGCTCATACTTTTTCAGGCTTAACATTTCAAACTGGTACATGGTATCATTGTTCATCAGGATATCAACTGCCATTGAATACTGAACAGGCAGGTAGTCCGATTTTTTGATCCAGAAATGATCCTCCATTCTTAAAACCCGGTAAGAATTATTGATGTCATTTTCCTGCATCTTATTTACCTGAATGTGATAACATGATTCATTGTTCACATTTTCTTCACCTATATATTTAAATAAATGTGTGGCGTCATTGAGGTCGGAGTCGTGCAGAAGCGGGTAACTTTCTTTCGTGGTAAAAGGTTTGAACAAATTACTCCTGCCGGCAATGGATCTTATCTCATCAGCCCAAAGGGTTACTGAACGAATATGGCCGCTGCTGTCAAACCCGTAATAATCCACCAGTTCCCTACCATTATATAGCCTGCCTCCCTGTTTTCCGTCCTGGTAATTTTCTTTTAAATGGAAATGACAGTAATTGAGCGGATCGTCCGGCACATTCAGGAACCAGCATTCAAAGGTATTTTCCGTAGTATCCTTTTCGCTTCCAAATTTCATGTGGTCAGACATCAGGTAATACCCGTTCTGAACGCTCCGGCATTTGGCGTAAGATCTTCTTAGGATATCCTCGGCATCCTGTGCAGTTGAAGAAAAGCAGGCAAGTATTATGAGCGCGACGGTCAGTAACTTACTTTTCATGGTCTTTTTCTGAATATTGGTGAATATAATGAAATTGTCCCGCTCCTTTCCATTCAGCTGATAAATAACAGATAACGAAAGCGATAGGATAGTATTGTTCCTGCGAACCTTAATTCTCTTGATTTGCAGGAAAGCAGGAGCATCCCGTCTTTTATCAGGTAAAAGATACAGTTTGATTTCTTTGGGCAGCTGTCAAAAACTAACCAGGATTTCAGGTAGCAGGAAAAATGACTGTTAGAGAACAAGTAGGAATTCAATTTTTTGAATATGGCAGGGAACCCTTTGAAAACCGGGGATACCAGGATCAAAGCGAAGTATATTAACTAATAAAGCTTACCCTGATCTTATTTATTTGACACATTCCAGACCACCATTGCAATAAGAAAAAGAAAGATCATGATGACTGCATTTCCAAGCATATTTTTTGTGTTAGTGAAGCCGCATTTTGATACCAGCGGGTTTGCCCCCTGGTACGGATTCAAAATTATGGGAGGGGGAGTGCAAATAAATTGCGCGATGTCAATTTTGGAAAATTAGAAAAAAGGAGAATGATTTCTACCTTTTACTTTTTTTTGCAGAACGTAGGTCCCTCTCAGCCTTATACCTCTTTCTTTATCGCACTTGTTTTGGGTTCGGGACCCATAAAAAAAGAAAGCCGCTTGTGGCGGCTCAAATTGTTTGTCGGGGTGGCAGGATTCGAACCTACGGCCTCCTGCTCCCAAAGCAGGCGCGATACCGGGCTACGCTACACCCCGAAAAAATAATCGTCCACCACGGCGGACGGCTATTTTTTAATGCTGCAAATATATGCTTATTTTTCAGTCTGGAAAATGAATGTAAATATATTTTGCTCCTTTTCTTTCAGGCAGTTAGCTTGTAAACCTTTAGAAATGGGCGATATTTTAGCTTTGCATTCCCCTTCAAAATCTCTAATTTTGCCAAATCCAAAGAATATTGCACCCATAGCTCAGCTGGATAGAGCATCGGTTTTCTAAACCGACGGTCACAGGTTCGAGTCCTGTTGGGTGTACAAGTAAAAGGTCGTAATTGCGACCTTTTTTGTTTTATTCCTTAGGACTCGAAAGAAGGGTGGTGGTTCGAATTCCGCCGTGCGTTGAGGATGTGGCAGTAAGCGGATTCACGAATACCATTAATAAACAATCAAAAATGAGTAGTCCTGTTGGGTGTACTTAAGGGAAGAAACAGAGCGCAGAAAGAGTGCGCAACGTTTTCTTCCCTTCTTTATTTCCTTCTGATCTTTTTTAATACGTCTGCAAATACATCTGCCTTTTCCGGGTGTTGTTGTCCTGCAGCATCTGGTCCACTGAATATTTCCCGCTGCCGGTTACCAGCAGTATAACATATACCAGTAAGTAGTGAAGCGCCGGTTCCATCTTTCCGAAACCATCCTGCCAGTGCACTATAAAAACTGCCACCAGCATGGTGATGATAAGCGGGATCACTGCCAGCCTGGTGCCGAATCCTATCAGTATCAAAACCGAACAAAATACTTCCGCAAAAACGGTCAGCACAAGTGATGGAATTGTTCCTATGCCTATGGGATCTCCAAAAGTTATGGGTTCTTCCGCAAAGAATTTTCCCAGCTTGGGTATACCGTGAACAAGCATGAATGCTGCGATAGTAAGTCTTGTGACCAGTAGTACGAGGTCTAGCTGTTGTGGATTGATGGTGGTATTAAATAATTTTTTCATTAAATGAGTATGATAAAAGAATTAAAAATTAAAAATGAAAGAATGACTTCATCATTAAAGCATGTGGACAATTAAGCATGTAAAAGTTATTCTCTTTGGTTATCCGATCTTAACTGAGGTCATTGTAAGTGAACCGCCTATGGCTTTATCGTTGAAGATGGAAACTTTATCTGCTTTTGATTTTAAGCCCAGGCTGTACATCAACGGCAAATAGTGATCCGGAGTCGGAATGGCGAGCAATGCATCCTTACCAAGCTCCTTGTAGTTGATCAGTTTTCCATGCTCCTCATTGAGGATGGCACTCTTGAACTTTTCATTCAGCTCAAGCGCCCATGGGAATCCTCCGCCGTTAATCATCGACCATTCAACCATTCCGAGGTTGTGTACCATGTTACCGTTGCCGATGATCAGCACACCTTTTTTTCGTAGTGCATGCAGTTCTTTTGCCAGGTCGTAATGATACTGTGCATCCTTATAATAATCTATGCTCAGCTGCATCACGGGGATATTGGCATCCGGATACATCTGCATCACCACCGACCATGCGCCATGGTCCAGTCCCCAATCGTGGTTAAGTTCCAGCTGCGCAGACTTTAACAGTGAAACGGTTTCCCTGGCCAGCACGGGATGACCCGGGGCCGGGTATTGAACCTCATGCAATTCCTTTGGGAAACCACCGAAATCATGAATTGTTTTCGGCAGGTTCATGGCCGTAATATGCGTTCCTTTTGTGAGCCAATGCGCAGAAACCACCAGCACCGCTGCCGGTACCTGGATCTCTTTGGCCATTTGTTTCCAGCGCCTGCTGAACTCGTTGTCTTCAATGGCATTCATGGGCGAACCATGCCCCACAAAAAGCACCGGCATCGTTTCGTCCTGTTCCGGTAAACCGTCCGTAAACCGGTTAAACGCTGATAATGTTGTCATGCCTGCAACTCCTGTTACTAATGTTTTTATAAAATCTTTCCTTTTCATAAGAAATCTTTACCGACGTTTGATACCTTCGGCATCATTCGGCTTTTCTTTTTTTTTTGAATGCTCCAGGGATCGTTCACCGACGTTTGATACCTTCGGCATCATTCGGCTTTTCTTTTTTTGGATGCCCGGGCATCGTTTACCGACGTTTGATACCTTCGGCACCATTCGGCTTTTCTTTTTTTGGATGCTTCCGGCATTTTAGCAATTCCCGTCTATGGAACAGGAATCCGCATTCATCCCGGAAACGAGTTCGATCGGCTTTTCTGATTCATATTCTTTCCAGGCTTCGTTCAGTGCCACCAGGAAACTTTCTGATGGCTGTGCGCCTGATATGCTGTACCTTTCGTTGATCACAAAAAAAGGAACGCCTCTCACCCCAATAGCCGCAGCTGTTTTTATATCAAGCTCCACTTCTTTTGCAAAGGCACCGGTTTCCAGCATCTGTTTTACTGAATCGCTCTCAAGACCTATCTCCGTTCCAAGGGCTATCAGGGTGGAATGATCAGCAATATTTTTCCCATCGGTGAAATATGCTTTGAACAATTTCTCTTCGGCCTGATCTCCCAATCCCCTTGTTTTTGCAAGCTGAATGAAGCGATGAGCATCAAATGAGTTTGCAACCACTGCCTTGTCGAAATTATAGGTGAGCCCTATCTCTTTTGCCGACCTGCTCATTTGTTCATGCACCTGCACCGACCATGCCCTGCTTTGTCCCTTGCGCTCAGCCAGGTAATCGTATAAGTTCCCCGTTTGGCCGCTATCAATCGTTGGATCAAGCTGGAAGCTGTGCCACACTATTTCAATTTTTTCTTTATGCGGGAATTCTTCAAGCGCCGCTTCCAGTTTCCGTTTGCCAATATAGCAGAAAGGGCACATAATGTCTGACCAGATATCTATTTTCATGGTTGAATTGTTTTAATTGTTAACCCCGATTGCTATCGGGGGTTGAATTGAGTCGAAGGGCCGTCCTAATTTTTAATTCTTTCATTATTAATTATTTCTAATGCTTCCGTATTTGCCGTTGAAATAGTCGGTGAAGGCCATGCTTAATTCTGCCTTGCTGTTCATCACAAACGGTCCTTCTGCGGCTATGGGTTCCGGGTAAGTTTCACCGCCGAACAGCATCACGTCAGCAGGCTCATTGCCGGGATTGTGCAGGACTATGTCGGTTCCTTCAATTCCAAAAACAAGCAGCTCTCCACTTCCATACAGTTTATAATTAACATGCACTTCTGCTGAAGGGATCAGTATGGCAGATTCGTGGGCCGGATCCACTTTTAAAATAAAAACGGCACCTGGATTTAATTTCAGGTGGTAATTAAATTGCCCTGAAAAAGTTTTGACAGGAGATCTTATTCCCTCGTATTCGCCTATCAGTACACGCAGTCTTCCGGCATTTTCAGGCAGGTGGACCTCCGGAAAATCTTCTCTCTGTACGCTCAGGTATTCGGGAGTCTCCGCCTTGTTCTTTGCCGGAAGGTTGATCCAGAATTGCAGCCCGTGCATGATGCCGCCGCTCTCAATGAATTTTTTGGTTGGGTTCTCATCATGTATGATGCCATTGCCGGCCTTCATCCATTGCGCTCCTCCGCTGCTCACAGTTCCATGGTTGTTCCTGCTGTCTGAATGCTCTATCTCACCGCTGAAAAGATAAGTGAAGGTTGCAATTCCGCGGTGAGGATGCGCATTATTTACTGCATTTTCAGCAGGATTTATAGTGGTCGGCACGAGGTGATCAAGCAACAGGAACGGCCCAACTGTTTTTACGTACCTGTTAGGTAAAAGCCTGTTAACGGTGAGTTCACCTACCTTACTCAACATTCCGCCATAGGATACTGCGATTTCTTTTTTCATGATCTGATAAATTATTACTGATGAGGCCGGACGTAAAACCGGTAAAAGCACTTTTTAATAACAGCCTGATCCTTTTCCGGACCAGGCTGGTTTATTCATTACGCAACTTTTGAAAGCTGAACGTTGGCGCTGAGCTTTATATCTTCACCCAGGGCCAGTCCTCCCGCTTCTGTAAGCGCATTGTAGGTGAGGCCAAATTCTTTGCGGTTGATCTTTCCTGTTACTTCGAATCCGAACTTATTATTGCCATAAGCATCTTTTGCCGTTCCGCCATATTCAGCCTCCAGCTCAACCGGTTTTGTAACACCTTTCATGGTCAGTTCTCCAAGTAATTTGTACTGATCGTCTTTGATCTTTTTAAAAGAAACAGATTTGAATTTTATTTCCGGATAAAGCTCCGAATCAAAAAAATCTGCCGATCTCAAATGTGCATCACGCTGGGCCTGGTTGGTGTCAATGCTATTCACATCCATATTAAAAGAGATGTTTGCATTTTCAAAATCCTCTCCCTCGCTGCTTGCTTCGCCGCTGAAATTTTTAAACGAACCTGTAACGGTAGAAATAACAAGGTGCTTCACCTTAAACTGTACTTCTGAGTGCATAGGGTCTATTACCCATTTTGTTGTATTCATAATTGTATTGTTAAATTATTAAATTGTTGAATTGTTAAACTGTTAATCCCGATAGCTATCGGGGGTTAAATTGTTTTGTGTTAAATGTTAAAAGAGTTTCTGTTTAGCTTCCAGCCTGTAGCTACCGGTTACCGCCTTGTTTTTGTTTCTTTTAAAAGGTCATGTTTATTCGCTCATAGTTTATAGTTCGTATCTTTTCCAGCCATTTTTCGCTTTAGCGCGTATTCTACGTTTCTAATTCTTAATTTTTCTTCTTCATTCCGGGAATAACACCCTGCTTATATATAACTTATAAATAAAAAATAACACTGTTAACCAACAGGACAAAAAAAAGGCGCTACTCCACCAGCGATTTAATAAAGCCGGCTACGGCATCTTTAAGGATCATCTGCTGCATATGCACTGCAGTTGAATCGTTTTCCATTTTCTGTATGGAAACCAGTCCGTGCAGTATTGACCAGTAGGTTTTAAACTTCAAATGCTTGTCGGCTTTGGGATTATTCCCGTTCTCAATTGCCTTTTCAATAGAGGAGATCATCACTTCGCTGAGGGCCTTTATCTCCGCTACCTGGTTAAGCTTATCGCAGGTTGGAATTCCCAGCCCGAACATCAGCTGGTAAAATTCCTTTTCAGAGAAGGCAAACTTCCAGTAAGCACTGGCCATTGCCTCCAGCTGATCGCAGGGGTTCTTCTTAGAGTCCTTTGCTTTCTGCAGTTCTGCTGAAAGTTTCCGGAAGCCTTCCCTTGTAAATTCAAGCAGGATGGCGTCCTTATTTTCAAAATGGGAGTAAATAACAGGTACACTGTATTCAATAGCGTCAGCGATCTTGCGAATGGAAAGGGCTTGCCAGCCTTCTTCCAGCACAGTCTGCCAGGAGGCCTGCAATATATTTCCCCTCACTTCTTCCTTCTGCCTGATTTTACGTTCCTGAATTCCCAAGGTAGTTATATTTTATAACAGCGTTAGCAAAGGTAATATCGTTTTTTTGAATTACCAAATAATTCTGAAGAAAAGTTTGAAGAATTCATAAGTTGTTAGTCGTAAGTTTGAAGGAGAGTACCCCGGATGTTCTTACTGCAGGAAGGTAAATAATTATTGCGTCCTTCAGGGTTTATTTCTTTGCCTGAATTCAGCTCAAAGAATTCTTCATTCTTTCATTTTTCATTCTTAATTCTCATAGTCCACAGCTCATAACTCATTCGTTACCTGTCATCCGTCAATTTCTTAAGCTTTTTCTCCAGCTCTGCTACTTTTTCGCGAAGTGCTTTGTTTTCTTTTTCGAGTTCGAGCCTGTTTTTTAATAATTCCTGGTATTCTTCCAGGTCTGCTTCCGGTTTTTTTATTTGAACCGGGGGCTTGTTGTTCTTTTCAGTTTTTTCAAGTTTCTTTTCAAGAATGTTGAGAAGTTCGACAAGCTGATCAGCAAATTTTTCCAGGTTGTTCAAACCGCTGCGTGCCTCATCTACCTTGCCGTATTTGTAAAGGGTAACAAGCTCTTTGGCGGTGGTATGAGTTTCGGCATGAACCTTCTCCAGCTCCTGCATTTCAGGTATGTGCCCGTAAGCTTTGAGCGCCTGACCATAGATCCATTTGCCTGCATCGCATTCATATTGGGAGAGCACCGGAGCCTCGCCGGTTTCTGTCCCGTATAGTATGGATCTAAGACGGTATTTAAGCGACAGATGGTTTATCCTTGCCTGTTCAAAATCGAGTTTATTATCATCCATAGTAAATTGTTTGATTAGCTCAGCCGCGCAGGATTGAGATGGTCAAATAGCTGCGAAAATACCTGATCATAAAACAAAAATAGGCAGAAGTATCTTCATTAATTAACTTTGGTGATATGCTGCAAAGAGAAATTCCGAAGAGTAAAGAGAACTTGCCGGTGATAGGTCTGGGTACCTGGCAAACCTTTGATGTTTCACCAGGCGCTGTGATGACACCTTTGAAGGAGGTCCTGAACTGCATGAAACAGGCAGGAGCAAAGCTGATCGACAGCTCGCCCATGTATGGCCGCTCAGAGGAGACAATTGGAAAACTAACAGCTGAATCAGGTTTTGACAATGATTTGTTTTATGCAACCAAGGTATGGATAGCAGGAAAAAAACAGGGCATTGCACAAATGGAATCTTCCATGCAAAAAATGAAACGCAGCCGCATGGACCTGATGCAGATACACAACCTGTTGGACTGGGAAACGCATCTCGAAACACTCAGGGAATGGAAGGCGCTTGGAAAAATACGTTACATCGGCATCACCCACTATACGGATTCCATGCATGAGGAACTGGAAAGGATCATTTCTTCAGTTGACCTTGATTTTGTGCAATTCAACTATTCACTCTTTTCCCGCAGTGCAGAAAAAACACTGCTTCCTGCCGCCGCTGAGCATGGCGTGGCAACGCTTATCAACCGCCCTTTGGGAGAAGGAAAAATGTTTGCAAAGGTCAGGAACAAACCGCTGCCTGAGTGGACATCAGATTACAATATAAAAAGCTGGGGACAGTTTTTTCTTAAATTCATTGTTGCTCATCCGGCCGTTACATGTGTAATACCCGGAACGGGTAATCCCCAACATATGCAGGATGACCTGCAGGCCGGAACGGGTCCGTTTCCGGATGAAAAGCTCAGGCAAAAAATGGCAGGAATATTCAACACTCTTTAGAAGCTGAAAAGTTTTCTGCTGATAAATAAAATCGAATCAGCTCTCCATTCTTTTCAAAAAAGATGAAATAAGAAAAAGGAACCGTTCAGATTTTTCTTCCATGTCCTTCAATCCTTCACGCGCCTCTTCTATTTTACCGCTGCGGTACATTGCATAAAGGCTCCTTGCAATTTTATTAAGGTCCATATGCACTTTGATAAGTTCTCTTATTTCGGGCTCCTGCCCGTATTTCGGAATTGCGACCGTATTCATCCAGACATTGACCGGGCCTGAAGTTGAAAAAAACGTTTCGTCAAATTCACCCCCGTAAACGCAGGAGCGCACTTTGGATTTGTACAATATATGTTTTATCCGCAGCTGCTGGAATTCAAAGTAGGCAGGATTCATTCGTTTTTGAAAATTTTAAGCGAATCCTCCATTATTTTTTGTCTGAACCGTGTCCCATCTCTTCAAGTTTTTTCCTTAGTAAAACCTGGTGGGTTACATCAACTGCGAAAACAAGAATGCCGGTAACTTTTTTATTTTCAAACAGGGGCTGGTAAGTAAAGGTGAGATAAATATCCTCCGTTTTCCCGGTATCAAAACGGTCAATCTTTACAGCCACCTCTTCGGCGGTAAATTCTTTTCCTGAACTAAACACATCATCTAGCAGCCTGACAAAGCCCTGTTCAACCACTTCAGGCAATGCTTCCGCAACCGGTTTTCCAATAAGTTTCCTGTTGGGAAAAAGTTGCTGGTACCTTGGATTTACCAGGTCAAACCTGTGTTCAGGACCCTGAAGGGTGCAGAATATGGCAGGTGCCTGCATGATCAGCCTTTCCAGTGCCTGTCTTTCTGATTCGGCTTTACTGTATGCCTCGTTTACCTGGTCAGAAAGCCGCGACATCTCTTCATTTGAATGTAAGAGCTCTTCGATCATCTTTTTGGTGTCCTGTATATCTGTGGCGCTGCCAACCCACATGATCACGTTTTTATCTGCATCTCTCATCGGAACTCCACGGTTGAGGAACCAGCGGTAATTTCCTTCCGCATTTTTCACACGCATATCAAACTGGAACGGCCTGTTGTTTTTAAATGCTTCACCCCACTTTTCCATGATTGAGTCCAGGTCATCAGGATGCAAAAGAGAGGACCAGTCGAAGCTTAATAGTTCTTTGACCGGAACACCTGTGTATTTTGCCCAGCGTTCATTAAAGTAATCCGTTTTACCGTTTTTATCAGTAGTGTAAATCAGTTGCGGCATTGCTTCGGCCATAAACCTGAACTTGTTTTCACTTTCAAACAATGCCCGCTTCGCAACTTCACGCTCTGTCACATCCTTAGTGTTCTGGATGATGTAGATCACCTCGTTGTTCTCGTTCACTACAGGAGTATGACAGGCTTCCCAGTATCGCAGGTCAAATCCGCCGCCTTCAGAATCAGGCCGTGGTATATCATAACGCAGTACATCAAGAAAATCATCTTTCCTGCTGGTCTTTGCCTTGTCGATTGATTTTTGAAGTAGAGCAGTATTGCTGGATTCGGGCGTATCCGGATTATCGGGAAATGCTTTAAGCAGATTGCGGCCGATAAGTTCATCGCGCGATCGCATGGTTGCGCGCAAATAAGCTTCGGTTGCGGCAAGTATCGTATAGTCCGGGGCTATGACCACAAGGGTCTCCGGGACATTTATAAACAGCTTATAAAAATCCATATTATTCAGAAAGCAAGAGGCTGTGAAAAAAAGGTTTACAAAGATAACAAATTCAGACGCGGTAAAAGGTGTTTGGGTCATTCTGAATGCCCGTCATGCCTGACTCATCAGTTAAGAGCAAGAACAGGCATATTAAGATTGCCTGAAAAAAGTTTAAATTTTTTTAACCTGATTCAGAACATGGGATTGTTTATAAAGGCAATTCAAAAGTAGTTGTGAACTTCCCCGTTGACCTCTTTGGATATCTTGTAAGTTTTAATCTAAGAATCAGTCAAACATCATTTTGATATTAGTTACTATTTATCAGGTATTTATAAAAAATATATTTATAATAACCTCATAAAGAGTGTTCTCAGTCAATATATTTTTTATGAAAAATTGGCTTGTCTGACAGCCTCTCTCTCTAAAAAGATTGATTTTAAAATACCCGCCTTATTTATTAAAACCTACTGCTGACGGACAATGTATTAGAAAATGGTGCATTAAAAAACGCTGGAAACTAGCTATATAACTTACAACAGACATTTAATATACTGATTGGGAAATAGTTGAATTCACCTAAAAAATACCTTTGGATCAGTAAAAAAGTGAAGGAGATGAAACTGCATAGCTTATTCATTAATACAACGGTGAGTTGTGCAAACAGATGATAATGAGGCGCGGAAATTCATAGGCAAAAAACAGCAGCTCGTGTCCTGATTTTATGGACTAATCAAAAATACCTGTTGCTCATGCCTTTATAAAGGAGATTTGTTCTCAGTTATTACGAATTGCGCTTAAATACGATTGCCATGAAAAAATTAATAAATGATCTCAGGTTCTTTTTTGCCCGCTTCAGAAGAGGCAGGAAAAATACTTCTGTAACCGTTGGTCACAGGAATATTCAACCCCTTTTAATATTCAGGATACTTTTTACCCTGGTATTTGCAGTGTGCAGCTATACTTCATTATCAGCCGCCAATAAAACATTCACCGGCCCGGGAAATTTCAGCGATTCATCCAAGTGGGGGGGAACACGCCCGGTCGCCGGGGATAACCTGAGAATAAACGGTGTTTGTACAATTGACAACAGGACCGTTACCAATAACGTACAATACGGTACCATACAAATAGGAAGAACTTCGGCCGGAACTATTCAATGGGTTTCAGGCGGAACAAACATATTAAACGTAACCAATGTGAGCTCAGGATTCGCGGGTAGCAGCCTGAATATGACAAACGGAGGAACCCTCGTTATAAGAGGCACCATCACTACCACAAACCTGGCTTTTACTCCTGGAGCAGGAACAATAGAAATTCAGTCGAGCCTGACTTTGCCAACCGTGTATGCCACATATAATAACCTGGTGATTAATAAGGCCGGAATTACTGTCACTACAGGAGTAGCAACAACCATTAACAGTAATCTCAATGTTGCGCTTGGGACTTTCACAGCTGCAGCATTTGCACTTACCGTGGGAGATTCAGCAATGGTCTCAGGAACATTTAGCATTAGCAGCGCTACAGGTGCAAAAACCTTCGGACATCTTATTATAAACGGTACATTTAATAATTCCGCCAATGTGGCTATTACAATAGACGGAAGCTTCGCGAACAATGGAACTTACACCGGGGGAACAGGCAGGGTGACATTTACAGGAGCAACTTCAAATACCATTAGCGGATCAGCAGCCACTACTGCATTTAACGGGGGAATAACTGTGAATAAGGGCAGCAGCAATACAAATGTGCTGGATGTGCAAAGTGTTATTACCCTTTCATCAGGAGGACTCATACTTACCAATGGAACCTTTAAACTTTCCAGCGCATCCACCATCACACCTTTTACTGCCAATATAGCCGCCTCTCCATATCTTATTCCTGCAACTGCAGGATTATGGAACAACGGGGGAACCGTGAGCGCTTCTGCTATTCCATGGACCATTGCAGGTTTGTTAAAGGTGACTGGAGGAACAACTTTTATAGGTAACGCATTAAACCACTACCTGCAACCAATTGCAGGGGCTAATGTTACCATTGGCGGAGGAACACTGAAGGTAGCCGACAGGATAAGCAACACCGGGGCAGCCTGGACTTTAGCAATGACAAGCGGTACCCTGGTAGTACCTTATATAAACAATACAACTGCAAGCCGTCCTCCTTTTAATATGGATGTAGCGGGTTGCAGCTTCAGCGTTTCCGGAGGAGTGATCCTTATTCCATTGGCAGGCGGAAGCGCAGGGCAAAACCTTGGATATTATAACATGGCCACCAGCGGTTCCGGATTTACCGGTGGTACATTGCAAATTGGAGATGCCACAACCACATCAGGAGAAATTATTGGGATCACTTCAACCAACCCGGTATATAACCTTAGCATCAGCAGTTCCAATGTAACTGCTATTTTTCAGACAAGCGGTTTAACAGTTTCAAACAATGTGAGCATAACAAACGGGACCCTGAACCTGGCCAGCTTACCGCTTACAGTCGGCGGGCTTATATCGAAGGGAGCAGGTGGCACATTTGCACCCGGAACAGCTGTAGTGACCCTTAGCGGTGCGGAGGCCCTGAACCTTGGTGCCAATGGCGTAACTTCTTTTCACAGCCTTTCGATCAATACCAGTGGTGCTACCCTGGGTGCCAACATAGCCGTAACAGGAACGCTTAATCTTACAGGCGGTTCACTTTCTCTTTCAACATTCAATCTTACACTGGGAGCATCAGCTACCATAACCGGAGTTGGTTCAAACAGGTACATTAAAACAAATAACAGTCCCACATCAGGCGGTTACCTGATTCAGCCCGTAAGCGGAACAAAGGTATTTCCTGTGGGAACGTCGACCTATACCCCTGCAACAGTTACCAATACCGGTACTGCAGATAATTTCCTTGTTCGGGTGTTCGACGGAATGCTGACTAACGGTACAAGCGGAGGAGCGCACGTTTACTCCAACCACGCAGTTAACAGGACCTGGCTGGTTGAAGAAAACACAGCAGGTGGGTCTATCGTAAATCTCACCCTCCAGTGGAACGCTGCAGATGAGAATATCACTTTTGCACACTCAGCCTGCGGAGTTTTCCATTATACAAGCAATGCCTGGGACGAGCCGGTATTATTCCCGCCTGCCACAGTGGTTTCTCCCGGAGTATATAGCATGAGCCGCAGCGGGATCACCAGCTTTTCACCTTTCGGAATTGGCGATGACGTTCAGCCGCTGCCGGTAGAATTCCTGGATTTTAATGCCAGCCGGAAGAGTAATGAGGTTCAGTTGATCTGGTCAACCGCCACGGAAATTAATAACAGCTATTTCGCAGTAGAACGTTCAGCTGACGGAAATAATTTTGAAACCATTGACAGTGTGGCTGGTGCCGGAAACAGCAATAGCATCATAGCTTATGAATTTACAGACAAGAACCCGTTGAAGGAAAAAGTAAGCTACTACAGGTTAAGACAAATGGATTATGACGGTGCCACAAGCTATTCAATTGTTAAAGCTGTTAAGCCCGTTCAGGCCGCCATTAACATAGGCTCGGTTTATCCTGTTCCGGCAACGGAAACCGTTAACATTAACCTTGATAACCTTCAGAATGGCAGCTGTAAAGTTGAAATTTATGAATTGACGGGCAGGCTGCTTCATTCAGGAATGTATAAACTGTCCGCAGGTTTGCAAACCTTAAACCTTCCCACCGCAGAACTTCCGCAGGGTACATACCTGCTGAGCATAAGAACGGAATTTGAAAGCCACTCTCTTAAGCTGGTAAAATAAAAGGCAATTTGGTTCGTCGCTCAAATGACCCTGCCCCGCGAGAGGCGGGGTTGTTTGTTTATAGCCTTCCGGACCCTTCATTTCCTGTTCAAAGAACTGATTTCAGACCTTTAAAGGACCTTCCGGTAACCGCCAGGCAGGATGGTTTGCCCCGCTTCGATAAAAGCATGACTTCCCTTACCTCCCTGTCCTTATTCGGGGCTGGCTGTGATCCAGCTATTTAATTTCAACAATTTAAAGATCAGCTGTTTGAAGAGGCGCCTGAAGAAGGGGTTTAATCCCAGTGCATTAAGCCTGGAAATATGCCATTTCTGCCCCCTGGCGGAACCGGGATAGAAAAAGACCTTACAAAGGGGAGGAGGGGGGTGAATCGGGATTCCCTCCAAGCCAACCCTCAGGTACATTTGGAGGCGATAAAAGGATGGGTCAGAAGTTTCCTGAGATGCAGATCAGGGGGTTTCGCAGTGGGAAAAGGAAAAGAGGTAATATTTCATGGGGCAGAACAGGTAGTTCATACAAGAACCTGCACTGCTTATCCAATAAATGGTCCCTGGGTGCGACAAAACAGGACCTTTACCTCAGATTAAAAAATATGTCCATCACAATTATAAAGATCATGAAAAATTTCATTACAAGGATCGCCACAATCATTTGCAGTTTGCTACTGTTAAGCCTTATCGTTTCAACAGATGCAAATGCAACAATGAGGTATTTCACAGGTACCGGAAATTTTGGTTCTGCAGCCAACTGGAATGGCGGAACCATGCCATCGTCCAGTGATACTCTTATAATTAATGGTATTTGTACCGTTGAGAATAATGCAGCTACCGATAACGTAGCTTATGCAGGTATTGCCATCGGGTACGGAACTACCGGTACACTTAAATGGCCGGTTGGTGGAACCAACAGGATAAGAGTAGTGAACGGACTCGGTACCGTTTCAGGCGGAACCCTGGATATGACCAATGGTGGGCATATTATAGTAGGAAGGCAATTTGTTGCAGCAGGGCTCACCTTTTTACCGGGTATCGGAACAGTTGAAATTACCTCTCCTCTTACCATTCCATCCGGTTATGGCACCTATTATAACCTGATCATAAACCTTACCAACGGAACTTTAGACCTTACCACCAATACCACTGTAACTAATGACCTGACCGTAACCAAGGGACAATTTAACCTCACCGGTTTTACTTTTACAGTTAATAACAATACTATCCTTAACGATTCACTGGTGATCAACAACACCACCGGTACAAAAACATTTAATAACCTGACCATTAACAGTGGTGGTATGTTTCTGAACAGTGCAAACGACCCTTTCACCATAAATGGAAATTTAACAAATAACGGAACTTATAACGGGGGAACAGGAGCGCTGACTTTCGGAGGTGCAGCAACTGATACTATCAGCGGTTCATCAATCACTAATTTTGGAACAGGTGGCATCATCCTGGTTAAAACAGCTGCCGCAAACATCCTTGATGTACAATCGGTGATCACCATGACTGGTACTTTAACCCTTACTTCGGGTACATTTAAGCTAAGCAGCGCCTCTTTCATTACTCCCTTCCCGGCTGATATTGCAGGCGGCAGCTTTTTAATTCCAAGCGTTGCCGGCTTATGGTGTAACGGAGGAACAATCAACTCTCCCAATATGAACTGGTCTGTTGCCGGAACACTGCGTGTTTCAGCAGGAACTTTCAGGGTAGGAAGTGTTGCCGATAACGTACTTATTCCCAAATCAACCGCATCTATCATAGTGGATGGTGGTACATTACGACTTTCTTCAAGAATAAGCAACCCAACCGTTGCCTGGACCTTTAACATGAGCGGCGGGACCATGCTTATAGATACAGCAGGCAGCACAGCGGCAGCACCCTTTAATATGGACGTAGCCGGATGTTCGTTTGCCATGAGCGGCGGGACAATGATCATTCAGCGCGCGGGTACAGGATCAACCGGGTTTAATAACCTGGCCACCTCGGGAGGAGGCTTTACAGGCGGAACACTGCAGATCGGCAATTCATCAACTCCTGCTGCTTCGGTTATTAGGATCATTTCAACACGTGCCATCTATAATTTATCTGTAAACAGTGCGAACGTAAGCGCACAATTAATTACCTCCTCTCTGGTTGTTACCAACAATGTTACCATCGCTTCCGGTACTCTGGACATGAACACCCTCAACCTTTCAATAGGAGCCAACTTTACCAACAACGGAACTTTCACTGCAAGCACAGGCAGGGTTACTTTTAGCGGATCAGGCGTTGACACGGTGAGCGGAAGTTCAACCACCGCTTTTAACCTTGTTACCCTCAATAAAGGAACATCAACTGCTGACGTACTGGATGTGCAATCAGTAATTACCATTCCTGCCAATTCATTTACGCTTACAAACGGAACTTTTAAAGTAACCGGAGCATCAACACTTAACCTTTTCAATGCGGATGTTACCTCGGCTCCATACCTTATTCCAAGTACAGCAGGTATATGGTGTAACGGCGGAACCATCAACTCTGCTGCCATGAACTGGACGGTTGCAGGTTTGATCCGTGTTTCAGGCGGAACTTTCACAATAGGGAGCGCTGCCAATAACGTTTTGATACCTCGCAGCACGGCTACTGTTACAGTGGACGGCGGAATGCTGAAACTTGCATCAAGAATAAGCAATCCCGGTACTGCATGGACATTCAACATGAGCGGCGGAACCATGATGGTAGATACGCTTTCAAGCACAACGGCCGGTGTTGCACCTTTCAATATGGATGTTGCTGCCTGCTCATTCAGCATGTCGGGAGGAACCATGATCATTGTACGTTCAGGTGGAAGTGCAGGACAAAATCTTGGATTTAACAACCTTGCAACTTCAGGAAGCGGGTTTACAGGCGGTACTTTACAGATAGGAACTGCATCTACCCCCGCTTCATCCACTATTAAAGTAACCTCAACCAACCCTGTTTACAACTTAACTGTAAACCATGCCACTGTTACCGCACTTTTAACAGCTGCCTTAACAGTAAGCAACGATGTTAACATTACCTTAGGAACACTTGATGTGAATAATATGAACATGAACGTTGGAGGTAACTGGACGAAAGCATCAGCTGCGGTATTTACACCCGGAACAGCTACAGTGACTTTTGACGGAACAGCTGCACAGGCTATCAACGGAACAACGGTGACGCATACTTTCAATGTTCTGGTAATTTCAAAATCATCAGGAACAACACTGAGCACAGGCGGATCAGCTACGGCTATCACCGCGGTTGACGTAACAGAGACATCTGGTAATTTCAACGCTCCTGCAACATTGACGATAAGTGGTAACCTGGTACTCACCGCTGGTACTTTCACTGCCGGCGCAGCAATCAATATTAACGGAAACTGGAGCACTGCCAGCGCCGCTACCTTTACACACAGCTCGGGGACAGTTACTTTCTCTGCAGGAACAGCACAAACCATAGGCGGAACAGCTACTTCACAGTCATTCTATAATATAGTTGAAGCAAAAACAGCAGGAGTATTGCTTAGCGCTACCGGCAGCACAGCCACGATCAGCTGCAATAATTTTACATTAACTACCGGTAATTTTACTGCTCCTGCAACTTTCACAGTTAACGGAACACTTAACATTGCCAGCGGAACCTATACAGCAGGTGCAAACACCAATGTAGGGGTTGATCTTACCCTTACCAGCGGTGCTACATTCACCCACAGTTCAGGGACAGTTACATTTACAGGTTCGGGAGCACAATCCATCAACGGAACTACGGCTTCCAGGACATTCTATAATGTAGTAATTGCAAAATCAGGCGGAACTGTTTCCGGCGGTGCAAGTGTTACAACAATTACTGTAAATAACTTCACCCAGACAACCGGCAGTTTCTCAGCTCCGGCTACCATGAACATAAACGGTAACCTGGTATTAAGCGCCGGAACTTACACGGCAGCAACCAATACCAATATCGCAGGTAACTGGACCAAAAATTCAGGATCTACCTTTACGCACAATTCCGGAATTGTTACCATGAACGGAGGTTCTGCACAAACCATAGGAGGATCATCATCAACTACTTTTTACAAGCTGGTGAACGGAAATGCAAGCGGGCTGGTACTGGGAGCAAGCATCAACGTTACTAATGATATCGACCTGTCATCAGGTTCAATAAGCCTGGATCTTAGCAGCCTGTCACTTGGAACTGCCACTATCAGCAATTCTTCATCAACCCATTACTTTATAACAAGAAATGATGATACCCTGGGAGGATCTTTGATACGCACTGTTGGTGCAGTGGCCAAATTATTCCCGGTAGGAAATTCAACTTCCTATACCCCGGTAACTGTTACCAATGCAGGTACTTCAGATGATTTCAGGGTAAAGGTATTCTCAGGAGTGTTCAAGAACGGAACTTCAGGCGGCCTGCACCCCGATTACCTGCATTCGGTAAACAAAACCTGGATGGTTGAAGAAAGTGTTATAGGCGGATCTAATGTATCCCTGAGCATGCAGTGGAACCAGACCGATGAAAACGCGTCCTTCACAAGAGGAAATTGCGCACTGTTCCATTACACAGGCGGAGCCTGGGATATGCCAGGAAGCTTTACAACATGCAGTACTGTTTCTCCGGGAGTATACAATAGAACAAGAACCGGTATCACCAGCTTTTCACCATTCGCTATCGGTGACCGTTTGGTTCCGCTGCCTGTAGAACTGATCTCTTTCACTGCCAGGAAAATCGAAAAGTCAGTGGTCCTTAACTGGAGCACTGCCACCGAGATCAACAATAGCCATTTCGCCATTGAGCGTTCAACTGACGGAACCAGCTTTACCGCTATCGACAGCGTGGCAGGTGCCGGGAACAGCAATTCTGTGATTGATTACAACTACACCGATATGAATGCAATACCTGCAACAAATAGCTACTACCGCTTAAGGCAGGTTGACTTTGACGGAAAAACCAGCTACTCAGCCGTACAACTTATAAAAGTTATTCAAACAATGACCATAGGCGATATCTACCCTATGCCTGCAGTTGAAAACATCAATGTACCGGTTGAATCTTTAAAGGGTGGTAACTGCACAGCAGATATCTATGACCTTTCAGGAAAGCTGGTTCACAGCGAAACTTTCACACTGGGAGTTGCTTCACAAACCCTGAGTATATCAACAGCAGATCTTAAACAGGGAATGTATGTACTGAGCATAAACAACAGCAATGGTGAGAACCATACTATGAAGCTTTTAAAATAGTCCTTCGACTTCGCTCAGGATCGGCAACTGAAAGTGAACACGGACAACGATCAACTAACAAAAATTTACCCGATTAAGTGTTTGTCAAAAGAACCCTGCTTTAAACGGCGGGGTTTTTTTGTGCCACGGACTGCTAACGCAAAGCAAATGGAAACGGCCATAATTCATGGGGCATAAAAGCAGGTTCATCTTTCCCCGACAGCCGCTTATCAAATAAAAGGCCCTGTTCCTCCTGTATTCAGCACCTTTATGCCATTCAAAACAGAAATCTCTATTAAAACAGGCGGATCATGAAAAAACTCTACCGTAAAACCGGTTTGCTTTTCTGCAACATTTTATTGCGCACCCAGCCCACGGTGAGAAAGGGTGCAAAGGAGGTATTCCACGCCCCGGTGGCCTTTTTATACCGGCTTCTTTTCAGAATGTATTTCCCGGTTTTTATCAGCTTTTATATTCAGCGCTTAATAAGCTGAGGTAAAGGGGCTTGAAAACAGACCCCGAAAAAGGCTCAGAGCTCAGCAATATGAAGGGTTGCAGGGCACATAAAACTATCAAATTAAGAGAATCACCCTGCAGTGATTATCCAGGTATGCCCACTAAATAGGCCGTTTTTGGCTATATAAACTGAAACGCAGAACCAGTAAGGCTTTCTGCGGCATTGATTATAAGGTTTTCTTACCGGGAACTTACAATAAGAATTTCTGCTGATTTTCAATCTATTGACTTTTAATCACCTTAATATAAGCAATTTGTGATTTGCTTTTAATAAGCTGCTGTGAATTACAAGTCTTTATAAGACAAAATCATTGAATCTCGCATCAGTAAAGGCTTTTAAAGTCCGGGCAAACTTACAAACGGGAGTAAACAACCCAATCGAAATCCTCTGCCTTTTGTTGATCAGATAACTTTGAATCATCAAAAACATAAGGAAATTAAGGTTTGCGACACTTAATGGGAATGAGGAGATTGAAATTCAATACTGGACTGTTAAAAACACTCTCTGGCTCCGGCCACTCTCAACAGTCAAAAAATTCAGTACTAAGCTTGACAGTATCGCACCTTACCATAGGTTTTTATCACCACAACAGAAAAATTATGGAAAAGCTATACAAGAGAGTCTCGTTGTTAATTTTCAACATCGTATTGAGCACGCAGGCTGCGGGTTCAAACAGACCTGCGCTATTTTTAAGTCCAAAACTGGTTGCCATCCGTTTAGTGGAGGTACTTTTCCTCGTTTCACTATTATCATTAAACGGAAATGCAGCCAACAAAACATTCACAGGAACCGGGAATTTCAGTAATGCAACCAGATGGGGCGGCTCTGTTCCCGTTGCCGGAGATAACCTGAGGATCAATGGTAACTGTACGGTTGATAACAATGCATCTACCGATAATGTTGCTTACGGTACCCTGGAGATCGGCAGAACATCAGCCGGTACCTTGCAGTGGGCAACCTCAGGCACCAACAGGCTAAATGTGAGCGATGTTTTTTCAAGCGTGGCCTCAAGCAACCTGAATATGACAAACGGTGGCAGCCTGATCATAAGAGGTACCTGGACATCGACCAATTTAACTTTTACACCGGGAACAGGGAGTGTTGATATTCAGTCTGTTCTTACTCTCCCAACGGCATACACCTCATTCAACGACCTTGTATTAGGAAATACGGTCAGTATAGGTGCTGCAAACTTTACAAACAGCGGCACCTTAACGGTATCAGGAACCCTTCTTATTATCAGCACCACAGGAACAAAAACATTCAATAACCTGGTTATCAATAGCAGTGCGACGCTTGACAATTCAGTTGTAGCTGAACCCATCACCATCTCCGGTGACCTGACAAACAATGGATCCTTTACTTCAGACGGAAGGGTAACTTTCTCAGGCAGCACCTCGAATATTATCAGTGGAACGGGTACCACGGCATTCAACGGTGGAATAACCGTAGCAAAGGGAAGCCTAAGCAATATTCTTGATGTGCAGTCAGTCATAACTATGCAAACCGGCGGCCTGGTGCTTACCAGCGGGGTTTTTAAACTTACCGGTGCATCTACCATTACCCCTTTCACTGCTGATATTACCACTTCTCCTTTCCTGATCCCTGCAGCTGCAGGATTATGGGTGAACGGAGGAACGATAAGCCCGCGCAATATGTCATGGACCTTTGCAGGCTTACTGAAGGTTAGTGCAGGAACACTGAATGTGGGAAGTGCCAATACAAACTGGCTTGCTCCGCAAACCGGGGCCACTATTGAAATAGAAGGAGGGAACCTGAATGCAGCTGACAGGCTGAGCCAGGTTGGTGCAAGCTGGAACTATATAATGACCGGAGGTACCCTTACCGTTCCGTATGTTTCCACCTCAACTGCAGACCGTCCTCCTTTTAACATGGAAAGCTCAGGATGCTCTTTCAGCATGTCGGGAGGTACTATTATCATAGAGCGCGCCGGCGGAAGTACGGGGCAAAATCTCGGATTTTTCAGTATAGCAGGTGCCGGATCAGGTTTTACAGGAGGTACCCTGCAAATAGGTAGTTCAAATACTCCTGCAGCAAGCATCATAGGCATCAACACTACTCAGGCTGTTTACAACCTGACCGTAAACAGCGCCAACGTAACAGCCAAACTCGAAACCGGCCTCACTGTTTCAAATAATGTGACCCTTACTGCAGGAACACTGGATGTAAATAACCTGAATATGTCAGTAGGCGGGAGCTGGTCAAAGGCCAGCGCCGCAGGTTTCACTCCCGGAACAGCTACTGTGACCTTCAACGGCAGTGGTGCACAGGTAATAAACGGAACCTCAGCTTCACAAACCTTCAATGATCTTGTGGTTGCAAAAACATCAGGTACCACGTTAAGCACAGGCGGAAGCACAACTACCATTAACACTAATAACCTCACTCAAACCTCGGGTAACTTTACTGCACCTGCCACCCTGAATATCAATGCTGCCACTGCCTCTTCCCTGGTTCTTACTGCAGGTACCTTTACAGCCGGGGCAGCGCTGAACATTACAGGTAACTGGACAAAGGCAAGCGGAGCAACATTTACACACAGTTCAGGCACTGTAACCTTTACAGGCACCGGATCCCAGACTATAAACGGGACCTCTGCATCACAGACATTCTACAATGTGGTGATCGCCAAAACAGCCGGCACCTTACTTAGCACAGGTGGAAGCACCACTACGCTGAGCACTAATAATCTTACACTGACAACAGGTAATTTCACAGCACCGGCCACAATGAACATCAACGCGAACCTTTTACTAAGTGCAGGTACCTATACTGCTGCCACCAATACCTCAGTTGGCGGAAACTGGACTAAAAATTCAGGATCTGCCTTCACGCATAACTCCGGAACTGTTACCATGAACGGTAACTCTGCACAAACCATAGGCGGATCTTCATCAACAACCTTTTACAAGCTGTTTATTGGAAATGCAAGCGGTGTTGTATTAGGTGTAAACACCACTGTTGCAAACGAAATTGACCTGTCATCAGGCTCTGTTACACTTTCTGATTATAACCTCTCAATGGGAACTGCAACCATTTCCAATTCCTCCTCAACCCATTATTTTGTAACCAAGGAAAATACCACTACAGGTGGCTTCCTGGTGCGTAACGTAGGAGCAGCAGCCAAATTGTTCCCTGTGGGTTCATCATCCTATACACCTGTGACAGTTACCAATGCAGGTACTGCAGATGATTTCAGGGTAAGGGTATTTTCAGGTGTGTATACCAGCGGAACTTCAGGCGGACTTCACCCGGATTATTTGCACTCGGTAAATAAAACCTGGCTGGTAGAAGAAAATGTAGCTGGCGGGTCAAATGTGACTTTAAATGTTCAATGGAACCAAAGCGATGAAAACAGCAGCTTTACCAGGGGAAATTGTGCATTATTCCATTTTACCGGCGGCCTTTGGGACATGCCGCCTGCTTTTACAACATGCAGCACGGTTTCACCCGGAGTATACAGCAGGTCAAGAAGCGGATTCACCAGCTTCTCCCCATTCGCTATCGGTGACCGTTTAGTGCCACTGCCTGTAGAACTGCTCTCTTTCACTGCCAAAAAGGTTGAAAAGGAAGTAATTCTTAACTGGAGCACAGCTACGGAGATCAATAACAGTTATTTCGCTATTGAGCGTTCAATGGACGGGGAAAATTTTATGGAAATCGACCAGGTTGCAGGAGCTGGCAACAGCAATAAAATAATTGCTTACAGCTATACCGACAGGAATGTGCTTACAGAAACCACCTATTACCGCCTTAAGCAGGTAGATAATGATGGAAACTTTAGTTATTCAGCTAAGCAATCCGTTCAGCCGAGCGCTGAAATTATGCTTGGAAACATATATCCAATGCCCGCCATGGATAACATCTTTGTTCCCATTGAGACTATAAAGGGGGGGACTTATACCGTAAGTATTTCTGATCTATCAGGCACGGTGGTCTATAGTGAAAAATTCATACTTCCGGCTTCGTCACAAACGCTTAACATATCAACCTCAGATCTTAACAGCGGAATGTACAACCTAAGCATCATGAACAGCAATGGAGAGAATCACAGCATGAAACTGGTAAAATGATCCTTCGGCTACGCTCAGGATCGACCGGCGGAGAACTGAAAATGGTTGCAAAAAGGGGAAAAGCTTTCGTTTGGGGGGCTTATGGACAGTTAGAAGGCTTTAGATACCTGGTTGAAATAACACCTCTTTTAACGGGATACGGGTTTAAATCTGTGAATATCTTATTGAACCATGGAAGGGCAGGACCCGCCCTGCATTCCATTATACAGGCCAGGGATTCCTTCCCATTCTGACACTTCTCCCGGATTGTTATAGTTATTGAACTTCAACCTGATACAGGTAAATATCTGAGTATAATGCTATTTGGTTCTATTAATGGCATTGATCAAACAAACTGCACTTTAGCTTTTTAAAGGATTAAACCCTGTTTCCCGGGCTTACAGTGGGATTCTATACAGATACAATCACATGGCCTGCCCTGCGGTGCTTTCGCTACCCTTCTACAATGCCATCCGTTATAAACCCCCCATGTAAATGCCTGAGCAGGCCCCGGACATAGGTACGGTAAGGTTCCTAATCCTTTATGGATAAAATGGCAAAAATTCATGGGAAAGAAGAGGGTATTCATATCATCGAATCCGGAACTAATCGAATAAACCGGCCCTCCAGCTGCATTTTAAGGCAATTTTACATCGGATTTAAAATAAAGTACATTACTGATGAAAAATTTAAACACTTTTAAAACCCTTTCGAAACTTTACAGGTTACTGTTAGTGACTGTATTGGCAGCACTATCTTTCAGCGAGGTTTTCGGGGCAGCAAAGACCTTTACAGGACCAGGGAATTTCAGTGATGCAAGCAAGTGGAACAGCGGAGCTCTGCCTGTTGCCGGGGCAGACCTGAGGATCACCGGTATCTGTTATATTGACTCAAGTTCACTTATTGATAATGTAGCTTTTGGAACAATAGACCTGGGAAGAAGCGGAGCCGGATCATTTGTTTGGCCCTCAGGCAGCAATACAAGGTTGAATGTGGCTGGTATAAGCACCAGCAATACAGGTATTATCGATATGACAAACGGAGGTACCCTTATACTAAACGGAACCCTGTCATCTTCAAATATTACATTTATCAGCGGACTTGGAACGGTTCAGGTATTGACCAATATGACGCTTCCTTCAGCTTACACCACTTACAGGAATCTTACAGTTCAGGGAGCAATCGTTACCCTTGGAACCAACACAACATTTAACGGGAACGTTACCATAACTTCCGGTTCCTTGTTAACCAACAATTTCGATATGAATATTGCCGGAAACTTCAGCAAGGCCAGCGGAACTACCTTTACTCCCGGTTCGGGAACAATCACTTTTAACGGAACAGGAGCCCAGGCCATAAACGGAACAGCAACTTCACAAACCTTTAATAATTTTATCGTAAATAAATCTGCAGGTACACTTTCCAAAGGCGGAAGCACCGATACCATTACAGTTAAAAACTTTACTCTTACAGCGGGTACATTCACTGCTCCTGCTTCACTTACCGCAACAGGTTTTATCACTTTAACCGCTGGTACATTTACGGCAGGCAGCAGTGTAACAGTTGGCGATAATTGGACAAGAGCTTCAGGAACAACATTTACTCCGGGAACGGGAACTGTTACCTTTAATGCAGCAGGAGCCCAGGGAATCAGGGGAACCATCACTTCACAGACATTTTATAACGTTATTGTCTTTAAAGCCAGCGGAACCCTGAACGTTGCCGGCAGTACAGATACATTAACAGTAAATAATTTCACACAAACAACCGGTAGCTTCAGCGCACCAACAAACATGAACATTAACGGTAACCTGGTTCTTAGCGCCGGTACCTATACAGCAGCAACACGTACAAATATCAAAGGTAACTGGACTCAAAATTCCGGTTCAACCTTTACACATAATTCAGGAACTGTGACAATGAACGGAAGTTCTTCACAAACCATTGCCGGAACTTCCACACCGGCCTTTTATAAACTGATTGTTGGAAATGCAAGCGGAGTGGTCCTTGGAACAAACACGACCATATCAAACGACATTGATCTATCGTCCGGTTCTGTTACTCTTTCAGATTACAACCTTACACTTGGAACGGCCACTATTTCCAATTCTTCATCAACCCATTATATTGTTACTAAAGATGATGCAACAACAGGCGGATTTCTTATTCGTACAGTAGCAGCAGTGGCCAAATTATTCCCGGTAGGAAATTCAACCTCCTATACCCCGGTAACTGTTACCAATGCAGGTACTTCAGATGATTTCAGGGTACGAGTGTTCTCCGGAGTATTTGCAAACGGAACATCGGGAGGTCTTCACCCTGATTTACTTCACTCAGTAAACAAAACCTGGCTGGTTGAAGAAAGTGTAGCCGGTGGATCGAATGCAACCCTCACTATGCAGTGGAACCAAAGCGACGAAAACGCCTCTTTCGCAAGAGGAAATTGCGCACTGTTCCATTTCACAGGCGGACTTTGGGATATGCCTTCAAGTTTCACAGCATGTTCAACAGTTTCTCCGGGTGTATTCAGCAGGTCAAGAAGCAGCATCACCAGCTTTTCACCATTCAGCATGGGCGACCGTATTGTTCCGCTGCCTGTGGAACTGATCTCTTTCACTGCCAGGAAAATCGAAAAGTCAGTGGTCCTTAACTGGAGCACTGCCACCGAGATCAACAATAGCCATTTCGCCATTGAGCGTTCAACTGACGGAACCAGCTTTACCGCTATCGACAGCGTGGCAGGTGCCGGGAACAGCAATTCTGTGATTGATTACAACTACACCGATATGAATGCAATACCTGCAACAAATAGCTACTACCGCTTAAGGCAGGTTGACTTTGACGGAAAAACCAGCTACTCAGCCGTACAACTTATAAAAGTTATTCAAACAATGACCATAGGCGATATCTACCCTATGCCTGCAGTTGAAAACATCAATGTACCGGTTGAATCTTTAAAGGGTGGTAACTGCACAGCAGATATCTATGACCTTTCAGGAAAGCTGGTTCACAGCGAAACTTTCACACTGGGAGTTGCTTCACAAACCCTGAGTATATCAACAGCAGATCTTAAACAGGGAATGTATGTACTGAGCATAAACAACAGCAATGGTGAGAACCATACTATGAAGCTTTTAAAATAGTCCTTCGACTTCGCTCAGGATCGGCAACTGAAAGTGAACACGGACAACGATCAACAAACAACGGACAACTAACCTCGCTTTAAACGGCGGGGTTTTTTTATGGGTACCGGGGATCTATGCTGCACGGGCTATACATCAATAAAAGATGGAAATTAATTCGAAAAAATTCGTGGGAGAAAAAGGGATATTCATCTCCCTGAGAAACCCTGTAATCGAATAAAATCAGGGTGGGCGGTGATATATGAGATCTTTACATCATCATATAATTAAAAGATTTCACCACAAAAGAATTAAAGTTATGACCATCTCAAACACACCATCGCACAACCCTTTTACAATCGGATTCAACATAGGGTTCACCATGCCTGAAAGCGGAACCGCTACTCTTTCCCTCACCAATCCAAAAGGAATGATCATTCAGGAATCGCTTGTAAAGGCTGAGAAAGGTTATAATACTTACGCCTTTGATACCTATGCTTGCCAGGACGAAGACCTGGAGCCGGGCCTTTATTTTCTAAGCCTGCACTCAGAATTTTTGTCGCAAACAGTAAAAATACTCAAGCACTAAGAACCGAAATAAACCCAATAAACAAACAGCTTATGAAAATCAGGAGCACAAAGAAAATTCATGGGAGTGAAAACGGTATTCATGTCCCTTTAATTGAAATTTATAGAAATAACCAGCTGTCAGGGCTTATTAAAAATACCTTTATCATTAAATAAACAGCATATGAAAAATAGGATGAGAGTGTCAATGAAAATGGAACTGAGGCAAAGGCAAACAATGTCGACAAAAATGTATGTAGTTGCGGGAGCGACCACTGTGATCGGATTGACATTCGCCCTTACTGTGTTTTTAAATTTGGGTGACAGCCGCGACACCCTGGCACAAAAATTTAACCTTGCCGGTGAAGAGGCAGCTGCCGGAGATTTTCGCAGTATAAGGAGCGGAGAATGGAACAATGCCGGTACATGGGAAACCTATAACGGTTCTGCCTGGGAAGCTGCTGAAATGTATCCTTCCTCAACAGACGGAATGATCAATATACTTAGCAGCCACGAAGTAATTCTTACTTCAGATGAGATCATAGACGAATTAAATGTATCAGGCAAATTGACCCTTAACACTCACAGGATCATGTTACTTGACGGAAATATAAACATAAACGGAAGCCTGAAAGTGAACGGGAGATTAATGTGCGGAAATAACCTGGTAGAAGGGAAGGGATCATTTACCCTGGCAGACGGAGCAACGATATTGATAGGGTCCGCTGAAGGCATCTGCCTTGATGGCCAAAAAGGAAACATTCAAACGGACTCACGTTCATATTCGGCAAATGCAAATTATGTGTATTGCGGGACCGAGCCCCAGCTTACAGGAAACGGCCTTCCGACAGGTGAAATCAACGGAACTCTCACATTAGACAACGAAAAAGGCTGCTCGCTTACCAACAGCCTGGCCCTGAACGGCCAATTACTTCTCAGGGAAGGTGTGCTTTGCCTTAACGGGAAGACCCTTACCATGCATTCAGAGCAACTTTCCCGGCTGGGAGGCTCCCTGAACCTTTGCGGAGGCAACGTAGCCTCAGCTGCACCCGTTAAAACGGCAGAAACAGTCTCAATAAGCTCACTAACAGCCGTAAATGGCTTAATTTCAGATACTAACAGGAAATAATGATATGAATAGATACAGCCAGTCACTCCCCGAAACAATAAGTCCCTTTACCAAGGGAAAATTCATGGGCGAAAAAGCCATATTCATCCCCCGTTATCAAAAACTAATCGAATAAAACAGCCCCGGGGCTGCGCCAACCAATACCTTTATATCATTAAATAATAGGATCATGAAAAATAATATGAAAATGTCAATGAAAATGGAAACCAAACAAAAGCAACTGATGTCCACCAGGATCGTCATGGTTGCGGGTGCAACCACTGTCATCGGATTGACAATGGCCCTCACGATGTTTTTTAACTTTTCCGACAATCGTGATGCCCTTGCAAACGGGGCTGGATTTGAAGGTGCGAATGCATTGGTTGCTGAAGGAGACTTCCGTACTATTGGCAGCGGACAATGGAATGACGCGGGGATCTGGGAAAAATATGACGGTTCCAACTGGACACCGGCAGTGAAATATCCTTCGTCTACTGATGGAATGATCAACATTGCAGCAGGTCATGATGTTATTCTTTCTTCTGATGAAATAATCGACGAACTTAACGTAAACGGCTCACTTACCCTGAACAGCAACAGGATCATGCTTCTTGACGGAGACATCAATGTTGCAGGTGTGCTGAGGGTACAGGGAAGACTTATGTGCGGGACCAATATTATATCCGGAAACGGTGCATTTGCACTGGGTTCAGGTTCAACCATACTAATAGGATCACCGAAAGGGATCACCGTTTCAGGACATTCAGGTAACGTTCAAACGGCGGTTCGTAACTACTCAAACAACGCTAATTATGTGTATTGCGGCACAGAAGCACAGGTTACCGGCAACGGTCTCCCTGCAGAGGAACTGAACGGAACCCTCACACTTGATAACGAAAAAGGTTGTTCGCTTAGCAACAGCGTTACTATCAACAACCAGCTTTTGTTGCAGGAAGGTGTACTTTGCCTGAACGGAAAGACCCTGACAGTAAACACCGACAGGATAGTTGCCCGTGAAGGCGGTACGCTGAACCTTTGCGGTGGTAACATTGCCGGGGATTCATACAAGAACTCAAACGACCTCTCCATGGATCAGCATATCAGCTCCCTGGCAGCTGAAAATTCACAGAGATAATAATATAAAGGCTTTCTATGAATGCTTAAAACAACCTAACCTGCCTTCATAGACCTGAAAACCCTGCTCTAGAACAGCAGGGTTTTTGCTTTTTACGCGGTTGTGGCTGTCCCAGGCGATGGCCACAACATTCTTTTGTACCAGCCATCAGCCCTCCTTTAACTCAAATCTCTACTCTAACCCGGCTTTTGATCCCTTTCCGGTTAAATCGCTTTTATTCCCCTTTATTTCCCGGCGCCTTTGGGCGTGCGCCAGGCAGGAGTGCATCTACTGACTTCTCATTTACCGGCTTTAATTATTCGTGGGAGAAAAAGGGGTATTCATATTCCCGCTTTACCAACTAATCGAATAAGAAGGCCCCGGGCCGGGCTTTGCGGTACCTTTACATCATCAAATAAATAAAATATAAATAATACGATCATGTTTTCTAAATCAACCATCACTTTTTTAGCCTTAAGCCTTATCATATCACCGGCTATTGCCCAGTCAAACGGGGATTTCAGGAGCGTCAGCAGCGGAGAATGGAACAATGCCGCCATATGGGAAACTTTTGACGGGCAGGATTGGAAAGTGGCAGAAATGTATCCTTCTTCAACCGATGGGATGATCTATATAAAGAGCGGAAATGAGGTAACGCTTACATCTGATGAAATTATTGACCAGTTGATCGTGGCAGGTTCACTTACACTGAACACAAACAGGATCATGCTTCTTGATGGAGATATCAGCGTAACAGGCAGCATTAGTGTTAAAGGCAGGATGATGTGCGGCAATAATACAATAACCGGAACAGGATCTTTCACACTTAGCCCCGGTGCTACCATATTAATAGGTTCAGCAGACGGAATTACCGCCACCGGTTACTCCGGGAATATACAGACCAACAACAGATCATTTTCAAATTTCGCTAACTACGTGTATTGCGGAACTGAGGCACAGGTGACAGGTAACGGACTTCCCACGCATGAGCTTCACGGTACCTTTACCCTTGATAACCAGCACGGATGTTCCCTCAGCAGCAGCCTTATCATTAACAACCAGCTATTGCTGAATGAAGGGGTTCTTTGCCTTAACGGTAAAACACTAACTGTGAATCCCGGGCAGGTGATTGCCAAAGATGGCGCTGCCCTTAACCTTTGCGGCGGAAACATAACAACAAACATGCCTGCACAGGATGGAACCAACCTTTCCCTGAGCATACTTACCGCACAAAATCAACATTAATAATTTTTAATCACTCAACTTATAAACAATATCCATAACCCATCTTTTACAACCATCATTATGAAACAATTTTTTAAATACGCTCTACTGGTTTCAACATTCAGCACAACATTTTCAGCCGCCTTTTCCCAGTGTGAGGGTGACTACCGCACAGCAAGCAGCGGTAACTGGACAGACATAGGCATATGGGAAACATTTGACGGTAATTCATGGAGAGGTTCTGAAGCTTATCCCTGCAGTACTGACGGGATGATCAACATACTTCCTGAAAATCATGTAAGCCTGAATTCTCACCTTACTTTGGATGAGATGAACATTGAAGGATCGGTAACAGTATGTGAAGGCATCGTAATGACCCTGGCCGGGGATATTAAGGTAGAAGGAATATTGGCCATTGACGGAGCATTACTTTGCGGAACAAATACGGTTGAGGGCAGCGGAGCATTTTTCCTGAATGCGGAGGCCACATTGCAGATAGGTTCTGCTGACGGAATAGCTGCCACCGCCAATAAAGGAAACATCCAAACATATAATCGTTTATTTTCAAGACTTGCAAACTACGTTTACTCGGGAAGCGAAGCACAGGTTACAGGAAACGGTTTACCAGCTCCAAGATTTGATGGTACGCTTACCCTGGATAACAGGAACGGTTGCACGCTAAGCAGGAATATGGTGATCAGCAAGCAACTTATACTTTCAGAAGGTGTTTTTTGCCTGAACGGGAATACAATTACTGTCGATGACAGCAAAATGATCTCACGCGCTGAAGGCTCACTGGGTCTTTGCGGAGGGATGATACAGGGAAGCCTGCCGGCCGTAATGGACGGTTCGAATTAAAGATATTTAAATCCCGTAAAAAGAGCCTGCAGCAATGCCGGCTCTTTTGCGTTTCAGCCTGTCGCCGGATTACTCAACAAAAGATTTAATTTTGCCCTCTATATGAACAGGGCGTGTTTTTGTTTTCTGCTTTCTTTATTGATCCTGTTATCAGGATGCGGGATCATGGGTATCCACCTCAAACTGCATAATCCGCACAGGGCCGGTAAATATCCCAAAGCAGGAGAGGCCAGGCAGCTGCTTGGAAAGTTAAGCCATTACAGGAGTTGTTATGATGTGAAATTTTACGGGCTCAACATACAGGTGGATCCTGAAAAAAAATACCTAAAGGGCTACGTTGAAATCAATGCCCTGGCCATGGAAGATTTTGACACCCTGCAGCTCGACCTATACCCGAACATGAAAGTGAACGGCCTGAGCAGCGATGAAAAGCAGCTTGCATATTCACGGAAAAAGGGGGTCATATTTGTAGCCATGGGAAGAATGTTAGGTGCCGGGGAATCTTTCAGCCTGAGGGTTGATTATGAAGGAAGTCCCGTAGTTGCTCAAAAACCGCCCTGGAAAGGAGGCTTTGTTTGGAAGAAGGACAAGGAAAACAAGCCCTGGATAGGAGTGGCCTGCGAAACGGAAGGAGCAAGCCTGTGGTGGCCCAATAAGGATCACTGTTCAGATGAACCTGACAGCACCTCTATTAAAATTTCTGTTCCTGAGGGCCTGGTGGCAGTTGGCAACGGCAGGCTGCGCAATACCAGCACTCTTAAGGGACTTACAACTTTCAGCTGGTTCGTTTCAAATCCCATCAATAATTATGATATTACGGTTTACATAGGCAATTTCAGGTTGCTGGAAGACAGCTACAAAAGCAGTGTCACCGGGCATACCCTCGACCTTAACCACTATGTACTGGTTCCGCATTACGATTTAGCCAAAGACCATTTCCAGCAGCTCAAAAAACAGCTGTCCGTTTATGAAATGAGGTTTGGCCCTTACCCCTGGTATAACGACGGTTTTAAGCTTGTGGAATCGCCCTACGAGGGCATGGAGCATCAATCAGGGATAGCCTACGGGAACAGTTTCAGGAACGGTCCTTTTGGCTTCGACTACATCATTCTGCATGAAACTGCGCATGAATGGTGGGGCAACAGCGTTTCAGCCGCCGACCTGGCCGACGGATGGCTGCATGAGGGATTTGCCACTTACAGCGAAGCACTTTTTGTTGAATACACCATGGGTGCAGATAATATGAACAATTACCTATGGCAGTATAAATTGTTCATTAAGAACAAACGGCCGATTATAGGCCCAAAAGGGATACGCTACTTCAACTACAAGGATGGTGATATCTACATGAAAGGAGCCTGGGTACTGCATACCCTGCGCAATACCATCTCCGATGATTCCCTGTTTTTTGATATGCTGAGATCTTTTGCCATACAGAACAGGGCGAAGCAGATCAGCTCGGCAGATTTTGTGAAACATGTGAACACGAAAACAAAAACGGACTACAGCTGGTTTTTCAGGCAGTACCTTGAACAGCGAAAGGTTCCTGTGTTAAAAATCGGCAGGTCAGGGGAAGGATTCTATACTTACCGCTGGAAGGAAACCCTGCCCGATTTTAAAATGCCGGTCAACCTGGTATTGAATGGGAAAATGTACCGGCTTTTAGCCACAACCACTCTGCAAACCCTGGACGTTAAAAAGGGAAAAGATGATAAGCTGCATTTTAATGATGTTTCACTTTTATTCAGGGTGGATCAATAATAATTAAAGGAACCGCAAATGTTTTTAGATAGACCTGCCATGAAAACGCAATTGGGAAGAGTAGTAATTCTTGTGGAAGATTTTGATAAGGCATTTGATTTTTATGAAAAGAATTTTGAGTGCCGTAAACTTCATGATTCGGTGAGCGAAGCCGGGAAAAGATATCTTCACATAGCCTTTCCGGGCGATATCGACTGCGGCATATGGTTTTTAAAACCCGAATCAGAAGAAGGAGAGCATGTCATTGGTAAACAAACTGCCGGTCAGCCCACCCTGGTCCTGTATACGGAGGAAATCGAGAAGATTTACTCTACTTTAATAAAGAACCGGGTAACGATAATTGAAAAACTTCAGCTTACTCCACAAAGCAAATTTTTTCATTGTCTCGATCTTTACGGGAACAGGCTAACGGTGGTGGAGTTAAGAGTCGATCCTACGTCAACGATCAGGGGGTAATAGCCATAAGTCGTCCCTTCTGCTACACTCAGGGTTAACAGTCACAAGTCGGTTTAGCTGCTGGCTGATAGCTTAATTCGTTTCTTTAAATGCAGTGGGTACTGGGTATAGTCGAAGGGCCATCTCATAACTCATAGCTCTCAATCCGTTTCTTCGCTTCCTCCTGCGTCAGTGTGCTGAAGTTCTTATAACGGTGATGCACATCAATAATTTCTGCTATGGCTTCCTTTACGATCTCCTTGTTTTTCCAGCCTTTCAAGTGCGACATGACTGTTTCAAGACAGTCTTTTTTGTAGCTGATCTGTCCAAGCACATGCACGATCATATTCCTTACCCTGGATGTTTTTTCAAATTCCAGCTCCTGTAAAAGCGGCAGCACTTCCTGCGGATGTGTGCGACCCCTGAGTTCAATGCCATGTACCACCTGCCGGCGAATTTCCTTATCGGGATGATGCAAATGTTTGCGCGCAAAGGCAAGAATGGGAACAGGATTTTTCTCACCTGCTTTTTTTAATGAGCCTATCACTGCGTTCTTCACAGAATGATGCTCATCGGACAAACCTTTTTCCAATAAGTCGGATACAGCTTCAAAATCATGCATGCTGATCTCGCCTGCGACATTTATCACCGTTTGCCGGGTCCCTGCATGATCTTCCCCAAAAAGCTCTTCCAGCAGTTTAATAATATTCGCCCGCAGATGTGCCTCCGTCTTATAAATCCGCCCCAGTGAAAGGTAAGCTGCCTTGCGGATGTAGGTATCGCTGTCAGAAAAATACAGCAGGAAATTTTCTTTCCGGTTCGAAGTAAGATCACCCAGCAACAGCTGATGAATTTGCTTCACCAAATGCTCACGTTCATGTTTTGTCAGATCATAAAATCCCATAATTAATCGTTATCAGTCAGTTGAATTTTTGTCGAACTTAACAATTAATCAATAAAACAATTAAACCATTAGTTTTACTTATTGAAAACAATTCTTAAGATTTCTACGATCTTCATTCTCCTGCTTACCGCTATTTATTTTATCTTTCTTTCAGGGACTTACCCGCTTAGGTCAATTGCGGGTTCGCTGAAGGAAGGAGCGGTGACAGATGAATACAAGGGAGTAAAGGTATACAACAATGGTCCTGATTACCCCAAAAGCCATGGAAAACATTACACTGCAGACAGCAATTATTATTTCGGGAAGAAATGGCAGTGTGTGGAATTTATCAAACGCTATTATTTCCTGGCACTGAATCATAGAATGCCTGACGGATCAGGGCATGCAAAAGATTTTTTTGATGCAGAAGTGAAGCATGGAAGGCTGAATAAGCGCAGGGCCCTTTTACAATTCCGTAATCGCGGCAAGGATAAACCCCTGCCGGATGACATACTCGTTTTCGGTGGTACTTATGGGCATGTGGCTATAGTGACATGGGTAGCAGAAGACAAACTTGAGGTGATACAGCAGAATATCTTTATGCGGCCACGGCAGAAATTCAGTATAACAAAGGAGGGTGAAAACTATATAGTGGGTGAAACCCGCAGCCCAATTGGCTGGCTGAGAAAACCTTAATAATTTTATCCTGCAATCTTTCACGATCTGGTCTATTAATATTTATTTATAGCAGGGTGGCAGCCATTCATTAAAACATGTCTCTAACAGCTAATAATTCATTAATTTCGCCGTTCAAATCACTATTGACAACCTTCGATGAAAAATTCCCCGATTAAGATTACCCTTTTTGCTTTTCTTCTTTTTACCTCAGTAGCTGCTTTGGCGCAGGATCCTGATTTCAGCCAGTTTTATGCAAACCCCGTTTATACCAATCCTGCTGCGGCAGGGGCAGGCTGGGGTGGAAGAACGGTTGTTTCCTACCGCAACCAGTGGCCATCTCTACCAGGAACTTTTGTAACGTTTACAACTGCCTATGATCAATACTTGAGGGCACTCAGGGGTGGAATAGGAGTAATTTATATACATGACCAGGCAGGGAGCGGTCTTTTGCGCACCAGCAGCATAAGCGGAGCATATGCATACGAACAAAAGCTGGGTAAAAAACTTTCATTAAGAGCCGGGATCCAGGCCTCATTTATACAAAAATCTTTAGACCTGGAGAAGTTAACTTTTAGTGATATGATAGAGCCGCGAACAGGATTTAAATTTCCTTCCGTGCCAATTGCTGAACCTACCAAATCATTTGCAAATTTTGCCGCAGGACTAATATTAAATTCTGAAAGGTTTTATGCGGGATTTGCAATTCACAATATCACCGAACCTAACCAGTCGTTCTTTAATAGCACGGCCCCAGGAAATGAACTCCCAAGGAGATATACATTACACGGCGGAGGGATAATACCCCTGGATGGTAAAAAAGATAAGCTCCTGAGTGAACGCACCACTTTAAATCCGAATATGATGGTGCTTAAGCAAAATGAGTTTAATCAGGCCAATATCAGTGTTTACCTCAACAAAAGTTTTATAACAACGGGCCTTGGCTGCAGGCTTACAACCGAAAATCCGGATGCGGTAATCGGAGTGCTGGGATTCAGGATTAAGAAAAAATTTACGATCGCTTATAGCTACGATCGTACCATATCAGATGCAAAAACTGCAGCAACCGGCTCTCATGAAATTTCCTTCACTTTGAAATGGAGAAATGTGGCGCATGATAAATCAAACAGGATCATCTGTCCTTCCTTTTGATCAGCAGCATGATCTTCCGCTGACCTGGACAGGAGGGCAGGGAACAGTTCCATAACTGCAGAATACACAGCAATCGCCTGCGGCAGGTTTGAGCAGGGTTTTACATCCGCTGCATTCATAAAAGAAAACACAGGCATCAGTCGGCATCGTTTCTTCCTTGCTGAAACCGCAGTTAGGGCAGCTGATCACTGATTGAAGGGTGATGATGGGTCCCATTAATTAAAAATTAATAATGAAGGAATTAAAAATTAAGGCCGTACTTGCCTCAAAAATATATTCCTCAAAAATACCTATTGCCTGATATTTTATTCCGCTGCATTTGTATTTTTTTTGATTAAGCTCCAGGCAAGCACACCCAGCAGAGCGCCCAAAACAGGTGCTGTCAGATAGACCCATACATGCTGCAAATTTCCCGAAACCACAGCAGGGGAGAGGGAACGTGCCGGATTCATGGAGGCCCCGCTGATGGGCCCGGCAAACATGGCTTCCAGTCCCACAACGGAAGCAACAGCAATGCCTGCAGTTATTCCTTTTTCTTTGGCGCCGCTCGACACATGCATGATCACGAACACCAGCAAAAATGTAAGTATGGTCTCCAGCACAAATGATTGCATGTCACTGCCGGCAGGTATCGTTCCTCCCAATCCTGCATTCTGCGGAAAAAGAAATTTCAACCCCAGGCTTGCTGTAAACGCAGCTGCAATTTGTGAAAGAATATAAGGTGCAAGCTCTTTCAGCGGCAATCGTTTCGACACTGCAAAAGCGATGCTTACTGCGGGGTTCAGGTGTGCGCCTGATATATCCCCCACTGCATAGATCATTGCCAGGACGACCAGCCCGAAAGTGATGGCAATTCCAACATGTGTGACTGCAGCCGTTTCATCGTTGATTACTATGGCTCCCGTACCGCAAAAAACCAGTGCAAAGGTTCCTGTATACTCCGCTATGTATTTTTTCATTTAGTAGGCGTTTCGTATCATCTCCGCATATGCTGCCGGCAATGGACTATTTTCAATGGCCTTGGCAGTCTTCTCAAAATCGTAAGCAACACGGATGAATTGTGGTTTTATGCTTTCTGATACCTGCATGCTGCTGTTTTCATCAAGCTGCAGCATCACATAACAGGCTCTTTTATCCCCGTCTTTCGGCTTGCCTACTGACCCGGTGTTGATGGCATGACGAAATCTTTTTACGTTCCCGGTTTCATCAGAAAGTATGCGGTGATATGGCTTATGGGTATGCCCGAAAACCATTATATCAGCATCCGCACTTTCCATGATCCTGAGCAGGCTTTTTTCTTCCCTGTCTTCAAAAAGGTATTCGTTGATCCGCCTCGGACTTCCGTGTACCATCAGCAAATTAAAGCTTTCGCTTTCGTTGGGCCTGAAATTAATGTTCATTTGCGATGGAAGGCTCCTCAGGTATTTCCGCTCATCGTTGCCAATGATTTGATTCGTATAGGAAATGGAGATCTTACCCATTGCTTTTTCTTCATCGGTTTTATAAGCGCAACCGCAATCATCACCGTGCAATCCAATCCCCTGGTCGTAATTACCGGCAATAACCGGTATCTTCCTTTTCCGTATTTCTGCAATTACTTCGTTCGGCCAGGGCGCATATCCAACCAGGTCACCCAGGCAGTAAACCGCATCAGGTCTCCTTTTATTAATATCATCCAATACCGAAAGCAGGGCAGGGAGGTTGGAATGGATATCACTCAATAAAGCTATTCTCATTTTTGTTAAATACTTATTTATTTACGAATTTGGATTTACGATTTACGATTTCCACGCGCCGGCCACATAGTCAATGGAAAAATGTGATAATTTATTTCTTGAAATCCGCAGCCAATCCGGGAACTAAAAAAATCGTAAATCGTAAATCCAAAATCAAAAATTAAGAGCAGCATGCAGGACCGCAGCAGGTTTTCTCTGCCGGTTTCTCTCCGTATACCGTTATGCTGTAAATTCCTTTACCGCTGACTTTATAGTTTGCAATTTCATCTTTGCCCAGATAGTTTGAAAGTATTTCATCGGGAATGAGAATGGCTTTTTCTTTCTGCACTTTCACATTTACAAATCCTGCAGCATTGATGATGTTTAAGTATTTGCTTTTTTGCAGTGCCCCGGATACACAGCCTGCATACATTTCGCTTGCCTCCAGCAGGCCCTGGGGAAGATCTCCCGTCAGTACCACATCTGATATGCTGAAATGAGCTTCGGGCTTCAGAACCCGGAATATTTCACTGAATGCTTTTTCCTTGTCGGGCACCAGGTTTAATACGCAGTTACTTACCACTACATCGGCAACATTTGAAGTTACCGGCATTTTTTCTATGTCACCGAAACGGAACTCCACATTGTTAAAACCAAGTTTTTCTGCATTTTCCCTCGCTTTTTCTATCATGGGAGCCGTCATATCAATGCCTATCACTTTACCCTGTTCCCCGGCCAGGGCACGTGCTATGAAACAATCGTTGCCAGCCCCGGAACCCAGGTCTATCACTGTATTCCCTTTTTTAATGAGTGCGAATTCCGTGGGCAGTCCGCAGCCTAAACCAAGATCCGCATCCGGGTTATACCCTTCCAGTTCTGAATAATTTTCAGCGAAAAGCGCATAGTTGACCGTGGCGCATCCGCCTGCGCCACAGCACGAAGCCTTATTCTGTTCCCTCGACTGCAGGGCGATTTCACCGTATTTTTCCCTGACGATATTTTTTAATTCTTCTGAGTTTTTCATAATTCTTTAATTTAATATTTATCGAAATATGGCGATTTATTCTAGCAGCAGTTGCCACCTGCAACATACGATTCAAAAAAGTTTCCCAGGTACTTGCGGGCCTGTTCCCACTCTTTTTCATCAATACAATAGCACATAGTCTTCCCTTCAATATCCCCCCTGATCAGCCCGGCCATTTTCAACTCCTTCAGATGCTGTGAAACGGTTGACTGTGATAGTGGGAGCTCATCCACTATGTCACCGCAAATGCAGGCCTGCTTTTTCAAAAGAACCTGTAAGATGGCCACCCGCGCAGGATGCGCAAGAGCCTTCGCATAAGCGGCTATCTTATTATCCTTTACTGTAAATTCTTCAATTTTTGAGATTCCCATGTTAAAAATAATGTATCGCAATATTACGATGAATAATTTAATATGCAATAAAAATTATGAAAATATTTTTCCCATGCAGGGGAAACAGCTTCAAACAGCATTACTGAAAATAATCATATCTTAGTGGTGGAATTGACAAAGCATCAGCGCAAATGGGAATACTAGATAAATTATTCGGGGATTCAACTGGCAGGCAAATAAAGCCTGAGAATAAAAAACCTGATATAACTAAATTAATTGCTACAGGAGATATAGAAGAGAGCATGAACGAGCTGGATACTTATATCTGCGAGCTTTGTAATTTCGGTGATAACATCAATCTGCTGAACGAGCCACAGAAAAACTTTTATCTCATACAAACCTTTGAAAGGGAGATGGACAACGGTGGCTTCAGCCAGTTCTTTTTTACTTCAAGCGGGGATTATTCCCACGAAACGGTGAAATCGCTAAGAGTTGCGGGGGCGGATGATATGGCCGAACTTTTACTGCGTTCTTTTGAGCAGTTCCCGGATAAAACGGTAGTTGCAGATCGCAGGAGCAGGCAGGAAATACTGGAACAAATAGAGGAAAACGCGGAAGAAAACTGGGGCAAACTGGAACTGGAATTTTATAAACGGGAACCGAAGCTGACGGTGGTGCTCTGGGAGTATGTTAAACAAAACAGGAGCTTTTTCTAAAATAACCAGCAACAAACAGGTATGGTGGAACTCATCATTTCAGAACTGAAACGAAACAAGGGAGTCTTTTCAGCCTTCCTGAAAGAAACTTCTGAACAACAATACCTCTGGAAACCTGAGCCTTCAAAATGGTGCCTGCTCGAGGTGGCCTGCCACCTGTATGATGAGGAAAGGGAAGATTTCAGGGCCAGGCTGAAACATGTACTCGAAAATCCTGAACTTCCTTTACCACCAATAGATCCGCTGGCATGGGTTAGTGACCGCAGCTACCTTCAGCAGGATTATAATAAAGTGGTAAGCAATTTCCTGAAGGAAAGGGAAAAGTCGGTTGAATGGCTGAAGTCGCTCGAATCTCCGAAATGGGAAAACACTTATGCTCACCCAAAACCTGGCAAGTTATCGGCATCTATATTCCTGGCAAACTGGGTGGCGCATGACGATCTCCATTTCAGGCAGATAACCCGGCTGAAATACGGATGGCTCAGGGAAATGGCGGGGGAGGACCTTTCTTATGCCGGGGAGTGGTAATAGCTGCCAGCTACCAGCCGCTACCTATTAGCTTAATTTCGTTATTGGTTACTTCATCTCATAGCTTATAGTTCATAGTTCACCCGTAACCGGTCATTTCTTAATTGTTCTTAAATGTACGTCCTGCGTTTTTTAAAACAGGTAGCGGTTTTTAATTTCCAGCTTAATTCAAACAATACAAAATCACCAAAAAAAATTCTCAAAACGGAATTATTTGCGCTATTTTTAAAACCTAAAAACAAACGCAGATGATAAGACACAATTATTTGGCAATTACCGTAATGGTGATAGCAAACATGCTGGTAGGATTTATTTGGTACGGGCTGGTATTCGGTGAAGTGTGGTCGCAGGCGGCCTTCGGAAAATCAGTGGCAGAGGTTCAGGCTGCGAACCCTGATATGTCGCCGGTGCCTTATATAGTGAACGTGATAAGTATTATATGCACCTGTTTTTTTGTTTCCTGGCTGGTTCAGAAATTAAACATAGTAACTTTTAATGATGGATTGAAGCTCGGTCTTGCAATTTCTATAGGAACGGTTTTCCCGGTGCTGGCCACACATTATGCTTTCCTGCAATATGCCTTTGCAAAACAGGATTACAGCGTGCTCTGGCTCGACCTTGGAATGTCGGTGGTTTGTACACTTCTAATATGCGGTGTGCTGGCTGTTTGGAGAAAAAAATAAATTTTATGTCCATATCAGCTTCCTTCATACGTCTGTTGACTTATAATTATTATTAACCCTTAATATTTACAATTATGGACAAAAATTCAAATTCCCTGAACTGGTTCGAGATCCCGGCAAAGGACATTAAAAGAGCCCAAAAATTCTATGAATCTATTTTTTCAATGAAAATGGATGAGATGCCTGAAATGATGGGCATGAAGATGGCCGGTTTCCCTGCCGACATGGGAAATGGAAAGGCATCAGGGGCCCTGGCGCAAAGTGATCAGCACAAACCGTCAATGGATGGTCCTGTGATCTACCTGAATGCAAATCCAAAAATTCAAACCGTTGTTGACCGCATAGAGCAGGCCGGTGGTAAAGTGGTGATGCCAAGCACACAGATCAGTCCGGAGATCGGCTATATGGCTTTCTTCGTTGACTCTGAAGGTAACAAGATCGGACTGCACGCTCAGAATTAAGCTGATCAGTTTTCAAATTAAAAGGCGCAATATTACTGCGCCTTTTTTTATGCTCTTTTTATTGAGATATGAATTATGAGCAATGAGCTATAAACTGCAGCGAATATCGTTTTCTAAAAACGAAATCAGGCTAAAGGCTTTATTGCGTAATGATTGCTATTCCTTTAAACGTCCTGCTGTCATCGAGAATGCTGAGCATATAATGAGCAAGGTCTGCCCGGGAGGTGTTGTAGCCTTTGATGTAGTTCCTGTTTAATTCTATATCGTATTTGCCTGTGACCGGTTTATTATTCAGCTTGGCGGGGCGCACAATGGTCCAGTCAAGGTCTATGGTTTGAAGATATGCTTCCATTCTTATCATGTCATTGTATGCATTTTTCAGCAGGTTAAAAAGCACCTTGCTGAGCAGGAAGCGCATAAACCAGTTCAGGCCTTCGGCATCTTTCGCTCCTACAGTTTCTGAGGTGACAGCCATCAGCCTTTTTATTCCGGCGGACTTCATTCCTTTCACAATGTTAGCGGTACCTTCAGAGTAAATAGTGGTAGGACCTCTTTCGGTGGCGCCAAGAACAGAAAGCACTGCATCCCTGCCCTGCATGTACTGAGTAAAAGTTTCGGGCTGCATCACATTTCCTTTTACAACTCTAAGACGGTCATGCTTAATATCCAGTTTCTCCGGGCTGCGTACCACGGCAGTAACTTCATGACCTGCCTCAAGGGCCTAGGAAAGCAGTTGTCTGCCGGTGGGTCCGGAAGCTCCGAAAATGAGTAACTTTTTCATTTGAATACTGACGAAATATAGTTTTTATAGCTATTAATTCAACAAGCGCTTAAGATTATTAATAACAATTATTCAGCGCCACACACGATATTGCATCAAAATATACTGCTGCTCCTGTTTCTATGGTGATCACGGCTATGTTTTTTCAACCACCTAAAGATGAGAATTTTCCTGCTTTGTTTTTTTATTCCTCTTTTAACAAATGCCCAGACGGTAGATATTGCTTTTGCATCGCTCAGGCTCAACTCAAATATGATTGATTCATATCAAATCCCTTCCTTAACTGCAGGAAGGCAGCAGATCCACCTGGAGAGCCCTTTTGCCAACCCCCATTTAAAAAATAATACAAAATTTCCCTTGCCTGAAGGGTCGGTCATCGAAGAAATTGCTCTTGTTTATACCACCTATGCTTTAGCTCCACAATTCGATCAGCATTCATTAAATTATAAAAGATTACAGGCTTTATTCAGGCTTTCGGCAGAACAACTTAAAAGTCCTTTCATCAGGTGGAAACAACTGGGCCAGACAGGAGCCACTTCATCTGAAGAAGGAAAGAAGTTTTTCCACGGTTTCATCATTACATACCGCCCCGCTCAAACAAGACAAAGCACTGCAAAGGAACTCTCCTGGCTCGACTCATTATATGGTCAGCCCGTAAAAAACGATCCTGGAAAAGATACAAAGACAGGCCCCCAAACCACTTCAAGAGGGGTAGTGGTCACAGGAGACAGGCCCATGAAAATGCCGAGGGAAATTGACACCATTGTGCCCGAGCGTGACACCACCATAACCTTTTATGAATATTTCCAGAACTGGAAATTCAAGCGGGTGGTGACGCTCAAGGCAGGAAAGGTCGAGTCATTCCTGAAATCAGTTAATACGAGGCCGGCACCGCGCATTCCTGACAGCGCAATATCCGCTTCGCTTAGCCGCAACAGCTGGACAAACCCTGTGATGGTTTGCGATGTCACCGGCAGCATGTCGCCATACATGGCCCAGGTGTTAGACTGGATCATCGCAAACTCCGGTAAAATTAATCACTTCCTGTTTTTCAATGATGATCACAGCATCAGGAAAGGAGCACTCGATCTCAGGTCCATCAACAGCTCCGATGCAAAAGAGATCTACAATGTGATGCGGCAGGCGATAGATGGGGCAAAAAACCCGGAGATACAGGAAAATAATCTTGAAGCAGCTATAGCCGCCATTAACCGCTTCCCCGATGCCGGTGAGGTGGTGATGATAGCCGATAATTTTTCAACCCCGCGTGATATGAACCTGCTGCCAAAAGTAAGCCGCCCGGTGCATGTGATCCCCTGCGGTGTTTATGAGGTCGTAAACCCGGCTTACCTTAATATTGCCCGGGCAACCGGGGGCTCGGTGCATCTCACTACGCAGGATATAAACCGTCTGGAAGACCTCAAACCCGGTGACACTATTAAAATATTGGAGAGGGTTTACCGGCTGAAAGATGAAAAATTTGAAATACTTCCCGTGAAGGACGAGTGATCGCTATCACTCCAGGAACCTTTGCCTGATCTCAGGTGTAGGGATCATGCACTCATCTTTTCTGCCGAAGATCTTATACCTCCTTTTGGCAAGAAAATCATAAAGCGGATCACGAAGAAATGCAGGAATAATTTTGAATACATAAAAAAGCTGCCACATTCCGCCGAGTTCCTTTAAGGCCTGCAGCACGGCTGTTGACCTGAGATAGACCTTTTCATCATTAATATAAACGAAGGAGGTGAAATTTTCCTGTGGCAGTTTCCATTTATGTAGCTGTGCCTGTCCTGCTGCTGATTGAAGCGAGGCGAACCTGAACTTTCCATTTTTATCCCTTTTGATCACGAACTGCACCATGCGGTTGCAAAGGTTGCAAATCCCGTCGAACAATAAAATATGGCTGTGGTTATCACCCATGGCTGAAATACTCAGTAATATCTGAAATATATTGGCAAAATTAAAGGAAACTGCCACATTTTTGCATGGATCGATCAGGAAACATATTCCTGTAAAAGGTTTATTTAAAACGTGTCAGAAAAAAATGAGAGAAATAAGGGAAAATGAAAAGACATTCATAACTTTTTTATTAAGGCAGGCTGGATTGGATCCTTCAAAATACCAGATCAGCCATTCAGTGGATGAATACGAAGGAGGTAAAATGGGAAGTATAGGCATGGGCAAAGCAGATGCAGTATACGATGGAGATATCATAAGGGTGGAATACCTGGATTCAGATCATGTGCCTGTGGTGATCACGTTAACAAAAGATAAAGAAGGAAAATTGCTGGACCTTGATTTCTGGAAAACGGATAATTCAAAGCTGATCACCTATCCTGACCCTGAGAAAGTGCATATCAAAAATATTTGATATGATTTCCCATTACATTACATAACCAAAAACGGGACGAGAGCGACAACAAATAAGCAGAGCCGGCGGCAGCCCTGAAAGGATGATTGATTTATTTTACCAGGCTTACAACCTCACAGCCAACGGATACGTTCGTGAAAATAGAGCAGCGGATACCGGAAGGATACCGGGCTTTTAATTAACACAATACTTATTTTCTTTTTCCGTTGCATTAAAAACCTTCTGCCAATTGAAGGTATTTTCAGAAGTTAATAAAATAATCTGCCCCCGCATGAAAAAAATCATCATAAGCTCACTGCTATTTCTTTTAATGTCGTCCGTTTCCCTGCTGCACGCGCAGCTCACCCCGGCTGTCACAGATCGTTTAAATACCGTACTGGACAGTGTATGTAACAAATACCATATAAAAGGTGCTTCAGCCGCCCTGCTTGTACCCGGAGCGGGAACCTGGAAAGGGGTATTCGGAGAGTCGCATTCCGGTATGCCGGTGCAGGACGATATGCTTTTCGGCATAGGGGATAATACCGAAACTTATATTGCCGCCCTCATGCTAAAAATGCAGGAAAACCAGCTGCTTGATCTTGACGACAGCATTGGCAAGTGGATTCATAATGTAACGAACGTAAACGGAAAGATTACGATCCGTCAAATGCTGCAGCACAGTAGCGGACTTTTCAACTATACCGATTTCGACTTTTTTTATCACAATTATTACACGCCAAACAGGATTTATACCAAGGAAGATATGCTGCCAAACATCGACGCTCCTTATTTTTCTCCGGGCACTGGCTGGAAATATTCAAAGACAAATTACCTGCTGGCAGGTATGATCGTAGAAAAAGTCCTGAACAAACCAGTGCAGGCTGCCCTGAGAGATCTTATTCTGCTGCCCAACGGGCTTACACAGACCATTTACCATCCCCAGGAAACAAGCACACTGACCATACCGCATAACTGGAGCTATGGTTATTTTTGGGAACCTTTTCAGCGGGATTTATTTTCTGACCCCGCCTGGTCAAACAATGCCCATTTCAGTATTGCAGGTCCGGCAGGAGCCATGATGCAAACAGCAGAGGATAATGTAAAATTCTGGAACAGGCTTTTAAGCGGGCAGGTCATCAGCAAGGCATCCCTGGATGAAATGCTGAGTTTCCGTACACTACCAGCCAATGCAGGTTACGGACTTGGATTGTACCGTTACAAGAATACCATGAACGGCAGAAGCTTCTATACCCGTGGAGGAACTATTATTGGCTTTATAAGTGAAAACATGGTGGATACCACCTCAGGCATATGTATTTCAGTTTTAACCAACCAGGACAGCATCAGCAACCAAATTATCCGTAACAGCCTTGTGGGCGCTCTTCATAAGGTGACCCTGCAGATGAACATAACCGGAGTTGGAAGAGCGGTTGATCAGGTCCGGGTTGGAATTTATCCGAACCCGGCCATGGATGTAGTTAATGTTGATATGAGGGAAATTACGGGAAGTATAAACCTGCGGATCTTTGACATCTCAGGAAAGCTTGCGTTGGAAAAAGTGATAACAGGAAGTGAAAACATTTCAACAATCGGGCTGGAGCAAGGCCTGTACATTGTATATATGACTTCTGAGGCCGGGAATTACTCCTCTTGCAGCAAGCTACAGATCATAAAATAACTAATGTTTTGCTAAAGTAATATGTTTAAAACAGCCATACTCATGTTTGCATGTTTTATTGGTCATTTTTTTCAACCTGGCTTTTTACATTTCTGATGGCTGCGCCGGTGCAATAAGTTTGATACGGAACCGAGAATACGGGTCCAAGCAATTTTGTTAAAATATTTGCGGGACTTGAAAAAGTGTGAACTTTAAATATAGTTTCCTGTCCGTTCTGTTCGAAAGTGAAAGCAGATATTCCTTTTTCAACGTGACCGTCAAGGGTTTCATAACTGAAACCTCTTACATCATCCCTGTCAATTATTTCGCTGATCCTGACGCCGAATATTATTTTTTGTGAGAAAGTTTTTACGGGTGGAAGAAATACCTGTTGAACAATGGTGTCTCCTGTTCTCATTTCCCGGTTTTCATGCTCCCATTGGGTCAGATAGGTCATAATATTTGCCGGGAAAATTTTATACCCGAACAGGAAACCAAGGTCAAGCCGGGAGAGCGGAGCATTGATAGTTAAAGGAGCAGCCGTTACTTTTTCAACCAGTTCAGACCTGTCATATTTCATGACTTTACTTAATTTTAAACGGTCAAGATGTTTAGCCAGGTATTTAGTTTGATCTGTGAGAAATATTTTCATTCAGGAAGACACTTTATTTTTATTTCTTCCTGAGTGAATCCAGCTTTTCCTTTGCGAATTCTTTAGCCGGCTCATCCCCGTACTTCAGTGTAAGCTCATAATATTTAATTGCATTTTTGGCGTCTCCCTTTACATCATAACAATGTGCAATATTGCTTAATACAATATAATCTGCCGGTGCAATTTTCTCCGCCTTCAGCAGGGGAGCAAGGGCCTTGTCAAAATCCTTTTTCAGCATATATGCCAGCGAAAGGTTCGACAGGCTCTCCACATGCCCCGTATAATACTTTAATACAGCTTCGGAGATGTCCTTTATGTTTTCAGCCAGGGCGTCATCTTCCGTATTGTAAAGCGCTATCACGTAATGCTGAATGTTCCCCAGCATGAATTTTTCAGGGTTCTCCACTGAATCATTGTTGGTCCATGTCCATTTGTTTTTGATGGTATTGGAATAATCAATTGTCTTAATTGTTTCCCTGGTTAAATTTTCGTAATCCTTGATCTCAGCAAGCATATAAATTTTTCCGAATCGCATATCAAGGCGTGAGGGATACTTTGTGATGCCGGTGTCAATGTAAGCGAAACCCTTATTGATCATTTCGCGGTTGTAAAAAGTGCCCTCGTTAATATAGGCCACAGGGGCTTTTGAGTCAGGGGAGTTTACGCTCAGTGATTCTTTTCCAACCGGTCTCTCCTGCAGGCTTAACATTTCAGTTTTACTGTGTATAACATAGTAATTGTAATATGCAACATAAAGCTCAGGGTCCTCAGGGTTTGCTGACTTCCAGGAATCCAGCATTTTTTGCTGGGCCAGCGAGTCTTTCCTGTTTTTCATCAGGCTGCTGAACTGCTCCCTGAAATTTTGGGCGGGAGAATTAAAAAATGCCGCAACAATTAAAACAGCAGTAAGAAATTTCCTTTTCATTTTATTGAATGTATTAAAACAGGGTTTGTGTTAAGGTATTGAAAGTTTATTTAAGCTGCATTTGCTTCATCAATCTTCATATGGAAAATGCTCATACAGGGTTGCGATAAATCCTGGTGATCGCTCATGCTATTTTAAGCACGTTCTTTTTGAACATCTGCAGGGCTAAAAGGTTCATCGCGGTTCCGATAAGAAATAACACCAATAACCTGTAAAGAAAAGTAGTGTCGGAAAGTGGAAGCATTCTCCAGAAAATATCGTAAAAGCCCTGTATTCCCCAATAATTTACCGAGAAAACAGACAGTTCACGCATAAAAGGGGGCATTGCAAAAGTGGGGATCATGCTTCCTCCGATACAGCTCATCACCAGTATGATCAGGGTCGATAGTCCCTGGACCTGCTGCCTGGATTTGGCAAATGACGCCAGCAGCACCCCGAAGCTTGAACAGGCATAGGCAGTGGCTATGATCATCAGTAAAAGGGAAGGGAGATGGGAAAAAATATCAAGCCCGAAAACAAATTTTGCAAACAGGAACATCACCACCAGCTGTAAAATGGAAATAAGAGTGGTGGAAACCATTTTCCCGAACAGTATACTGTTTGGATGCAGGGGAGAGAACAACAACTTTTTCAGGGTGCCTTCCTGTTTTTCATCGAGGAGGCTGGCTCCCATGGCAGCAACTGAAAACAACAGCATCATGATGGCAGTGCCTGCAACGGCGTGAATAAGCCCGGGAGAATTTTCCTTTTCTGCAATTACCGCTGTTGATTGAATAAAGGATTCCGATTGTTTTTGGGTTGCTGAGGGCGAGAGATCCTGGTTTAGTTGTAATTGAATTCTTTCACGGGTCGCCTTGTCCATGTCAGGGTAATCGGATTCTATCTGTGACATTATTTTTTTCTCCCATGAACGGCCTCCTATCATGCCCATCAGGTTTCCTATAAGCGCTCCCTGCAGTATCCCCACTTCGGCTTCCTTTGCGGCATCATACTTAAATTCAATCAGTGGCCTGCTGCCTGCTTCCATTGAATCTCCGAAACCCCTGTGAAAGATCAGCACAGCCGGCTCATCTCCTTTCTTAACAAGGTTTTCCGCTTCCTCTGCTGTTTTCAGGGAAACCTCGTATTCCTTCAGTGAGTCCAGTTGGGCGATCACATTTTTTGATGCGATGCTTTGGTCCTCATCCGCTATTACCAGTACCGTGGCACTGTCTTCAGCGTCTGATTGTCCGGCACCGCCGAAAGCAAAAGCGAAAAGCGTGATCAGCGCTATAGGAACAATAAATGTCAGCATCATTGCACGCTTATCGGCAAAGAATAATTTCAGATCCTTGATTACTAATTTTATCATTTTAGTCGCGGAGCTGTTTACCGGTTAAATTTAAAAATACCGTTTCCAGGTTAACCCTCTGTATTTCGATATGTGAAATGCTCAAACCGGCTTCATTGCATTTCAGGATGATCACAGACAGGTCCTTTTTAACATCTGAGGATGTGAAGTGAATTGTGTTTTCAATACGTTTCACTGCAGGCCAGCCGGAAGAGATCTTTTGGAACAATTCATCCGTTAAATTCTCAAATGAAATCACTATCACCTCTTTTATGTTGCTGGATGATTTGAGTTCCCCCAGGGTGCCGCTGGCAATGATCTGCCCCTTGTCTATGATGGCTATGCGGTCGCAGAACCTTTCCGCCTCTTCCATGTAATGGGTGGTGTAAACAATGGTCATTCCCTGTTTATGCAGCTTTTCAACCACTTCAAAGATCAGATTCCTGCTCTGCGGATCTATGCCTACCGTAGGTTCGTCCATAAACAAAACCTTTGGGCGGTGGAGCAGGGCAGAGGCTATGTTGATCCGGCGTTTCATTCCGCCGGAATAGGTTTTCACCTTATCGTTTTTCCTTTCATCAAGACCCAGGAGCTTCAGGGTTTCATCGATACGGGTCTTTAACTCCGGACCCGGAACATTGTAAAGACCTCCCCAGAATACGAGGTTTTGATAAGCGGAAAGATCATTGTAAAGGGCAATTTCCTGGGGCACTACTCCAATTGTCATTTTACAGTCGCGGGGATTTTTCTTCAGGTCGAAACCTGCTATGTTCACCTGGCCCGAATCGGGCTCCACTATGGTGCTCATAATTGAAATGGTGGTAGTTTTACCGGCCCCGTTAGGACCGAGAAGGCCGAAAAATTCACCTTCCCTTATGTTGAAGGAAATATCTTTCAGCGCCTGCACTGAATCGTATTTTTTACTGATGTTTGAAACAGAAATCATGGTACAATATAAGAATATATTTTACTGATTTATTGTTTCATGATTTTTGTCCTGGATGAATAGACTTCAATGGAATAAGGACGCTCAGGCAAGGCTATATCCAGGCTAAAGATAACACAAGTGGGCGGAAGATAAATTCTATTAAGCCGATTTCCCCAAAAACAGTAAAAATCTTTATGCCCGGAATAAAGTCCTTGGCAATTTTCCCATAAATCCCGTTAATTGCAGCATGATCAATATGAAATCCACCAGCCTTCTTTTACTGTTATTAATTTCTTCCGTTTGTGTAAAAGCACAAAGCACCTCCGACTTCCTGGCTTACGTGAATAAGCTTTACCAGGGTTTCCCGGTGGATTCCAACCAGCAGTATAAGGAAGCATACATGCTGAAGGATACAGGATATGTAAAAAAAAGGAAAACCATAATCCCCGGCAAGTTGGTGAAGTATAAGCCTGCCACCGCCTATATTTATTCCATGTCTGAAAACGTCACCCTGCTTTCACTGGAGTATGCTGATATTGATAAAAGGACCAGCTTTAAGGAATTTACCGACCTGACCAATAAGCTGAAGAAAGTTGCACCTGCCAGTGAATTCAAAAAGGTTGAGCCCGAACCCGGGCAGACTGGCCCTCCGGATCTGCAGTACAGCTTTTTCAAACAGGAAAAGGACAGCGAGCCTGTGATGGAAATTTTCCTGATGGAAAGCTATAAGATGATCTATATTTATTATTACAAGAAGAGAATGAGGTAGGATAGCTACTGGCAGTTAGCTGATCACGTTCGGATTCAAAACAGTAATCCTGAGTAAACGGGAACAAAGGTTCATTAAACAACAGATCTCCGTTTATACAGGCTGAGCTTTAAAAGGGGAAGTTTACCTATTCCCCAATCTGTAGAAAATAATTCCCCTTCTCTCTTTTCTAATCGTCAGGTTTACTGGGATGTTTGGAAAAGGCAAATTTATTGTAGAAATTTATCCCTGAATCTTTAAACTTTATAAACTATGAAAAAATTGTACTTTTTCCTTTTCTCAATTGGTTCTGCTTTTTCCTTACAAACACAAGCCGCTACCTGGACTGTAAATGTGAAGGATGATTTCTACGAAAACCCAAATCCTTTTAATCCCGTTGTTGGCGATTCCGTTGTTTGGATCTGGATGGGAACAAATTTTCATACAGTTACATCCTCTTCTGTGCCTTCAGGTGCCGCAGCCTTATCTTCGCCCAGCCAGAGTGCCGGAACATACAGCTATAAAATAACTACGGCCGGTGCTTATGTTTACAATTGCACCGTTCATGGAGTTTCGATGTCATCCAATTTTACCGCCACTTCAAACCCCGGCACCGGAATAATGAAACTAAACCCGGGAGTGGTTTCTTCAGCCTTTCCAAACCCTTTTGTAAATAGAATCACCATCAGCACCACAAATGCAGATCAGGTTACGATCTACAATTCAATGGGGCAGCAAATTCAAACTGCGCGGGTTTCAGAATTCAATGCAAATACAGATTTTGAAATTACAGGTTCTCCTTCCGGTTTGTATTATTACGCTACTTTTAAGCAGGGAGTTATACTTGAAAAAAGGCCCATTGTTAGAATACAATAATTTAGATAATATTCCATGCTATTCATAAAAGGCTCCTTAACCGGGGCCTTTTTTATTGATGCAATTTTAATCCTGTGCTGCATATTTATTGATAAAAAACGGGATGCAGTTTTAAACCGCATCCCGTTGCATTGTCTTATTTTTACCTGATGATAGAGAGTTTCATGATCAGGTATTCACCGTTCACATTCAATTTTGCATGATAAATTCCTGACGGCAGCTGGTCTAATTCCAGGCTTGTTTGCTGATTTGACGTACTTGCCCGGTAAACTTCCCTGCCGGTAAGATCCGTTACACTGACAGAGGCAGCCTGTGTGAGCGTCGTTGCAAACACAAGAGTGAAATGTCCGCTGCCGGGGTTAGGATAAATAACTGCTGCTTCTGTTCTTCCATTTACACTGCTTATACCCGTTGTAGATTCGGTTACCTGCACGCTTCTGCAAACTTTGGTCGAACGGTTATTGGAAGGATCGGTAACCTGGTAACAGATATTATAGGTTCCGGCCAGCAGCGTATTTACATTTTGTGTCACTACCAGCAGGGCCTGCAGGGTATCTTCATCATAGTAGTTGTCGTCAATGCTGACACCTTCATCAATGTAAGTGGACCATCGGGCCGTTGATACGTTTGTAAAACCGTTCAGGGTGAGAGTTGGCTTTTCCCGGTCAACCACCTTTACTATCCTGGTCACCGGAATTGCGCTGTTTCCCTGGCAATCTACTGCTGTATAGGTAAGAGTATAGGTTGCGAGTAAATTGGTGGAAGGATAAATATCCACATCCCATGACAACCCTGTTTTACAATAATTGTCGCTAACCTTTGCTCCCGGTTCAAAATACTGGCTGAATACGTTCACCAATATTGTATCGCTGCCGGTCAGTGTAATCACTGGTCTGCCGGTATCGACCACTTTTACCTTTCTTGTTATGCTGCCCATATTCCCGGAACCGTCAATTGAATAATAAATCATATCGTAAACTCCCACTAATTTTTTATTTACCTGGCTGCTGTCGACCGTAAAGTTAAGATTGCTGTAATAATTGTCGGTAACGGTTGCACCCGGATCGCTGATGTTCCCAAAAACTTCTATCACAATGGTGTCGGTTCCGGTGAGCGTAAGCACCGGATCAACATCATCAATTACAACTACTTTCCTTGAGATGGAATCCCTGTTGCCGAATGCATCTTCCGTGGTGTACCAGGCGTAATAATTTCCAAGCATTGAAGTGTCAACATTATCGCCTGAATTTACGGCCAGGGTTACACCTGTGCGGCTGGTGGCTGTGGCACCGGGATCTGCAAAGTCAGTATAGACCCTTACATTGAACGGATCAGCACCCAAAAGAGTGATCTGGGGTTTGCCGGAGAGAATGTTTATGATCATTTCGCTGCTGTCCATATATACGCAGCGTTCTGCAATCAGCTTCACTTTATGTATTCCCGTATCGGCAAACACCTGTATAAAGAAACCTGAATCTGAAACCCAGTTACCATCAACATACCAATGGTACAATATGGGTTTGTTCTGCTGCGATTGCAGGTTATGAGCAAACGTAAGCGGGTAGTTGCCGATAAAATTATTGTTAAGCGTCGAGATAACCGGATGCGAAAATCCCCAGTTGTCGTCGTCCGCACCTACCGATACGGTCTGTGGACAGCGGGCTTCACCGTCTATGTCTTTTTCAATCCCCGCCCATTTGCCGCTGATGAAATTTTTGGTATGCAGATCGGTAAGTGAATAATACTGGGGATCCTGGCTGTAGCTGTTTTGATTGAACTGGGGTAGCCCGCTCCTCAGCGCGCTCAGGCTGTTATAAGTTGTTCCTATGTTCACAAATGATCCAAAAGAATAATAATTATTGTAATCGAGTGAATCAAAAGTGTTCAGGTCACCCATAAGCGCAAAGCTGTTGGGATTGTCATTCCGGATATGATTGTTCCTTAGATCCATATTTGTTCCTGAAAAAAGTGCCGCAGCGGTAATGCCTGTTCCATTACCCACAGAGCGCAATGAATTGTGATAAATGTAAACCCATTGCGAATTCTCGCAGTTCAATGCAAATCCGGAGGTGTTGGTCACCATGTTATTGTACACGGTTGAGCGGAAGGCCGGATCCATACCCAGGATGTTTCCCCCCATGATGTAAAGCCCGTAAAGCCCGCCGGTGTTTATGCTGTTATGGCCGCACTCGAAATTAGATACACTTCCCAGGTAAATGGAGTATGAAAATGTAATATTCCTGAGCGGGTTAAATTTGTTGTGATTCACAATAAACCTGTCCTGGCTGCTGCCATATACAGAGCTCACATTTTGCCCGGTGAAAACAGAGTTGGTTACGGATTGGTTGATGCTCTTTCCTGCCAGGTATAATCCGTAATAGCCGCCTGAAACTTCAAGACTGTCGAAAATGTTATTACTTCCCGGCTGTCCTGCCACTGCGTACATGTCGGTGGTGCTTGTCATCACTGCTATTCCTGCAAGATTAAGAGAAGCGGAAGTGATGCTTGTTTGCACCGCAATGTTTATAAATCGGTTGCTGTCTGCCTTGTTCGTGAGCAAAGCGCCAATGCCGAAATTGGCGCCCATGGCAGAAATTGTCATATCGCGGAAAATGAAATTATCTGCACCGTCGAACAATACAGTTGCCCAATCGGCAGTGGAAGTTCCGCTGAAGCTTAGGTTTGTGCTGCTCTTGCCCGATCCCCTGAAGGTAATTGTATTTGCAGCTGAGCTGCCTTTGACCGGCCTTAAAATAAGTTTTTCATTGTATGTTCCCGCCCTCACTTCGAAAGTTACCGGGCCGCATGCGCCAAGCAGGCTCAACTCATTTACAGCCTGGGTGAAGTCCGTATAATCCGGCAGGGTGCCTCCTATGGTGTAGGTGCCTATTAATCCCGTTTTTACATTCATGAGCAGGGTGTCGTTATTGGCAAGCGAATCCAGGGTGCCGTTCGGCATTGCCGTCCACACTTTGATCTTTTTTGTTTCGCCTGCTGCAAATGTCAGCGTGCCGAGATTGATATCCTGGAATCCCCTGACTGCAATCGAGCTGTTGCTAAATACCGGACTTTGCATAACCCCGTTCACCTGCCAGTATATTCTTACACTGTCGATGATGTTGATGCCGTAATTGCCGATCTTAACTACAACATTCTGGGACCCTGAGCAGAAAACCGCAACGGGCGAAATGAGTTTTGATATCCCCGCATTGTTCAGAATGTTTACTTCGTCAGCTCCGAGCACCGGGGCAATAGTGTTTCGGAAATCATAATCTATATCTTCATCTATTCCTACATAAACACCTGAAAGATTGATGCTGGAGTGCAGGTCGGTATTGGAAAGAAATTGAGGGTTCTGGCTGAAAGTGTTCTGGTTGAATTGGGCAAAAGCAGCCTGGAGCACGGGAATATTTGCATAATGTGTGCTGCCTATGAAAACCAATCCGCTGGCCGAATAATAATTGTTGTAGTCAAGAGCAGTAAATGTGTTGATGTTATCAGCCTGCAGTACATAAATTCCAGCTGTGCTGTTCCGGTTCTGTATATGATTGTTGCGTATGTCCATGGTCAGGCTCGACACAAAACGGATGACGCTTACGGCTGATGATGCATTGAACGAATTGTGCCAGATATTCAGCAGGGCGGAGGTGGTGCAGTAAATGCCGTAATTGGTGGTACTGCTTACCATATTGTTGAATATGCGCGAAACAAATCCTCCTATCAGCAGGTTTTTATTAACATTGCTCAGGTAAATGCCGTGATCAATGGATTTAATCTCATTGGCCTCAACTGTAATATTTGAACTGTATTCCAGATAAAGCGCATAACTTGTTGTGAATCGCGGAGCCGAAATAACATTGTGGCCCACAACCGGCAATGATTGGTTGCGCAGGTAAATCCCGTACGCATATTGCAGGCTGAAGCTGCTGTTGGTGATCCTGTTCCTCAGTGCATAGGATGAGGTTGTGTTTAGCCCGTTGAATCTTATTCCTGCGTTTCCTCCTTTTACCTGCAGGCTGTCGAATAAAATACCGCTGCCTGTATTTCCATCTGATATTGTTGTTGTAGTGCCGCTTCCGACAATGGCGTTCACATTTGCACTGGTTGATACGGTATCAACCAGTATGGCAAGGTTCAGGAAACGGTTGCTGTCGGATGAATTGGTGACCCAGAGGCCCACCCCGAAACTGCTGCCTGAATTAACAATGCTCATATCCCGGAAGGTGGTGTGGTCGGCACCGTTCAGGGTTAATGTGGCCATATCAGATGCTGCGCTACCTGTAGAAGCAAGTATGGAGCTTGTTTTTCCTGCTCCCCGGAAGATAATGTTATTGGTGGGAGAGCTGCCGATGATCTGGTTCAGGCTTAGTCTTTCAATATATAGTCCTGGTGCTGCATTAAATGTCACCGGCCCGCAAACTCCGAATGAATTAAGATCGGCAACAGCCGCTGCAAATGTTGCATAATTAGGTGAAGTTCCTCCGATGGAATATGTTCCGCTAAGCCCTGGCTTTCGTTGCACCTGTATGGTATCGTCGACATTTACAGTATCTGCTGTTGCATTGGGTGAGGATGTCCATGCCTTTATTGTTTTGAGCGTATTTACGGGAAAGTTCTTTCCAGCACAGTGGGATCCGAAGCTTGGAATTCACGTGACTTGAAGTCGCGGC
>JADMIO011227094.1_pt1 | contig 97927 bp, 76 predicted proteins | sample 8958161 | NCBI WGS metagenome assembly JADMIO01 (sample SAMN16585339, study PRJNA669376) | soil metagenome | isolation source: Crop rotation soil | place: USA: Cullars Rotation, Alabama | collected 2011
CGCGACAACTTGTCCACGTGGAATTCTAAGCTTAGGATCCCAATGTGCTGGAAAGACCTTACCGGGGTATTCAATGGCCCCGAAATGCGGTTCAGCAATGTGATACTCAGCAATGCAGGTTCAGGAGATATTTTCCTGGCGAAGATGAAAAATTGAGAATACAAAGTATTTTCAGAGATTTGTGGCTGAATAACCAATTCAGTTGAAATCGCTCCTCTCTTTTTTAATTTCCATTGCATTTTTATTATCCACTCTACAGGGTAATGCCCAACCCCGGTATAATGATGTGTTCAGGATTGCCACCCACAACTCCTACTGGGTAAAACGGGGAGCTAACTTCGATTTATTTGCAACCGGTACACAGGAGCGCCTTTGCGACCAGCTTTTATTTGATCATGTACGGGCACTGGAAATAGACATCCATAAAATAAAAGGCAAGCGTGAACAATGGGCGGTGTACCATACCACCAAACGCAAAAATGTTTTCTTCGAAAACTTTACCGATTTTTTAAAGCAATTGCAGCAATTCCACTACAGCCTGCCTGAGCATGAAGTGGTAACTGTGGTGCTGGAGCTAAAAGAAATAACACAGCATAATTTTGATACAAAGCATACACCCGCCGGGCTCGACAGCTTGCTGGAAGCGTACATGGGCGCTTCCCTCTTCCGCCCCGTCGACCTCATGAAACGCTGCCCGGGCGCAGAAAATTTGCTGAGCTGTGTGCAATCATCAAAAGAAATATGGCCCACGATTGAAGAGATGAGAGGCAAATTTATTTTTCTTGTACTTGGTAATTTTCACATGTATGGAATTGGGCGTGGAGGAGAAGGCTGGGTTACTTATGCCACCTCCAAAAACTCATCAGCCTTTCCCATGTCATCCGACTTCAGCAACTTTAATGGGAAGAAAAGTAATAGTGAAAAGATTCCGGTTGAATTGCTTACGCAGGCTTATAATGCTTCGGTATTTCAGCAGGTTGAAAATGTTGGTGATACCAATCACCTGAATCATATTGCAAAATTTATACGCGAAGGCGGCATTGTACGTGGTGCAAGCTGTTTCAGCCTGCCTGAGCAGGAAGCCCGCATTGCAGCAGGCTTCCACATGCTGCAAACCGATTATCCCTGGCTTGCATACAGAGATAAAGGCTATGAGCAGCCCTTCCGTGCCATTGACTCAACACGATTTACCGATGCTTCTTTATTTACTGAGCCGGGTAACAGGATATTCCTTTCTCCGGGCCAAGAGCTGAGCATTATTGATACCACTTTTAACTTTACAAACTACTGGGAAACATTGCCCTCAAGCACCCGTGTTTCACCTGATGGTAATTACCCTAATGCTGCCAAAGCAAACGGAAAAGGCTGCCTGTATGCTGAACATGATACATTAAATTTAATACGTGTTTGCCGGAAAGTAGATAAAAAGCAAAACGCTGTTATTACAGTTGAAATAGTTAAAAATGGCAAACAAACACTTAAAAAATTTAAAAGCAATAAGCGCACAAGTGGATCTGCAGGTGATTATATTCAACTGGCAGTAACGGATTCTTCTGGCAATTTTCCCACGGTAGTACATGTATTTTCTTCATCAGAAATGCAGCTTAATAATAATGGAACTTATACTTTACCAAAATGGAATTTGCTGACCACTGAAACTTTTAATTGCCCTCTTATTAAGCAAGGCATAATGGCAACAGAAGGTGATGTACTGTTTACCGGAACCAAAAGAAATGGTATGGCCATCAACAAAGAGGACATGACAGGCAAACCCTGATGATTTTCACTTTCTTGTTGTTATAAAACCTTATAAATATTAGATACTAAAACTGCTATTCGTTACTTTTGCACATCTATGTCAATAAAGATCTCTGCAGTTTCATATCTTAATTCATCACCCTTTGTTTACGGTCTGGCGCATTCAGCCATAAAAAATGAATACACGCTTTCATTAGATATCCCCTCCGTTTGTGCCGAAAAGCTCATAACCGGAAAAGTGGATATAGGCCTGATACCGGTAGCGGCCATTCCCCAGGTGACAGATGCACGCATCATCAGTGATTATTGCATAGGCGCAAATGGAAGGGTTAAGACAGTATGCCTTTTCAGTGAAGTGCCCCTGCACGAAATAAAAACCATTCTGCTTGATTATCAAAGCCGCACCTCAGTAATGCTAACAAAAATACTTGCAAAGGAATACTGGAAGATAAACCCGGAGTGGGTTAATGCCAGCCCCGGTTTTGAAAAAGATATTAAAGGAACTACGGCCGGTGTTGTAATTGGTGACCGGGCCTTTGCCCTATCTAAAGATAAGGTCTTTGATCTGTCTCTTGAATGGCAGAATTTTACAGGCCTGCCCTTTGTATTTGCCTGCTGGGTTGCCAATAAAGATATTTCCGAACAGTTTATCTCCACCTTCAACCAGGCCCTTAAAAATGGCCTTGATAACATTGATAAAACACTGGATGAATTTCCTCCTTCCATTGTTACTAAGGCGGAGGCAACAAAGTACCTGACCGAAAACATTAACTACGATCTTGACCCCGAAAAGAAAAAGGCGATGAAACTATTTCTTCAACTTGCTGAAAAAATCGTTTCTAATTCCTAATTTCTTCATTACCTTAGCTTCGGATTTAAAACACAACGTGATGAAAAACTTTTCCGCACTATTTTTTGCAGTCTTTATAGCAACTGTATCAGCATTTGCACAACCGGCTGATGGCACGCCTGCAGCCGATAAGCTGAAGATGACAAAGGCCAGGATGAAATACAACGAAAAGGATTATAACGGGGCTTTACGCATTTACCGCGAAGAATACTCAAAAGCGCCTGACGATGCCATGCTTAATTACCGCATGGGCGAAAGTCATTTTGCGCTTAAAGAATACGCCCTTGCACTCGAAAAATTTGAAAAAGCCCGGACGCTGAATGATGCAGTTGATGGTGACCTTTACCTCTACCTGGGCAAAACCAATCACGCATTGGCCAACCTTGATAAAGCACTTGAGCACTATGAAAAATACCGCAGTTTTGACCTGAAGCTTCCCCAGATGCAGGAAGTTAACACCCTTATCGCCCAGGTGAAAACAGCAAAAGAACTGATGGCACGACCTGTTAATGTTGTTATAAGCAACCCCGGCTCGCCCATCAACTCAAAATACAATGATTACCACCCATCACTCAGTGCCGACCAGGGCGTAATGGTTTTTACCTCGCGCCGCGGCGAAGGAAAAAATGCCGGCGTGGATATTAACGACAATGGCTTTTATGAAGATGTATACATCACCTATTGGTCAGACAGCATACATGACTGGCTGGATGCAGAAATGGCCCCCGGCGCTATCAATGGCCCCGAGCACGATGCCAATCTCAGTATATCACCTGATGGCAAACAGATATTTATGTATAAAAATGAGAACGGAGGAGATATTTATGTTTCTAAAAAAAGCGCTTCCGAAAAATGGAGCAGCCCAAAACCATTGGAAGGTGTTAATTCTTCGTACTGGGAAAGCTATGCCAGTCTTAGCGCTGATGGCAAAAAGCTTTATTTCTGCAGCGAGCGCAAAGGTGGGCAGGGCAATGGGGATATATGGGTATCAGAAAAAATAAGCAAGAACGAGTGGGCCAAACCGGTTAACCTGGGTGCTGTTGTAAACTCTGAAGATGATGAGATAAGCGTGTTCGCTCATCCCGATGGAAAAACGCTTTTCTTCAGCTCAAAAGGGCATTTAAACATGGGTGGCTATGATATTTTTAAAACCGTTAAAGATGATAAAGGAGAATGGAGCCAGCCCGAGAACCTGGGCTACCCCATTAACTCACTGGGCGATGATATTGACTTTGTGCTCAACACCGAAACAGGACGCGCTTATTTCAGCAGCATACGCCCCGACGGAACCGGAGAGTTTGATGTGTATGAGATCGATATGAGTAATTATGGCCTTAAGCCTGGGGATGTAAAAGAAAAATCCAATCTCTCCATCCTGAAAGGGGAAGTGATTGATGCCTTTGATGCCGGCAAGCTTTCGGTAACCATTAAGATCACCAACAAAAATACAGGCAAGGCCGAGAATGAGATTCAGAGTGATGAGGAAGGAAATTATTTCATCATGCTGCCCGGTAAAAACACCTACGAGATAACAGTGGAAAACCAGGGCTACAAGCCTTACAAACTGAGCGTTGACCTGCCACTGAACCCTCACGAGGTTTCTACTACTATCAAGCCGATAGTGCTGGAGAGGCAATAGGATCTACGTCTTTATTTCAAGGTTTAAGCTATCTTATTTATAAGCTTACCTTGAATGCTTTTATTAAAGGTATAACAAGCCTTTTAAAAGAACCTGATCAGGGATGCACTTCTGCAGCCTTTACTACAACTAAAATCAAATTTTAAAAAAATTTTCAATTATGGAAGTTATAAATTATTCAGCCGAACCGCTTAACAAAATATACAGCTGGCTGCCACACGACCTGAGGGCCGACCGGGTCATTTTCTTTCCTGATGCCTGCCCTGGCAAATCTCCTTTACCCACAGGAACAGTAGTGTTTACCAGGCAGGAAGACTGGAGAAAATTTGCCGTGTCGGATTGCGGATGCGGAATGTTACTTTGCGAAGCCAACCTTAAAAAAGATGATTTTAAAAGAGGTATATGGGACCAGATATATTATGATATCCAGGCAAATAAAGGTAAGCTGGGCGACCTTGGCTCAGGCAATCATTTTCTGGATGCATTGGAATCATATACTGATGACAAGCTCTACTTTTTAATTCACACAGGTTCAAGAAACGAATCGAAACTTGTTGATGACCTTATTGACCAGCCTAAAAAATTTGACACAAAATTTTATGATGTATGTGAATGGGCAAAAGATAACAGGTATGCTATTTTCAAAATATTAGAAAAATATTTTGGCCGGCTCAACCTGGTATTGGATAAAAACCATAACCACTTTGAACTTACAGATGAAGGAGTAATTATCAGGAAAGGAGCTGTTAAAGTAACACCGGGTGAGCAAACTGTTGTTCCTTCAAATATGAATGGGGATGTAGTTTTGATCTCAGCCACCAGCGAAGTTGAAAAAACATATAACTCCCTTTGTCATGGTACCGGCAGGGTAATGTCAAGAGGTGAGGCGAAAGAATTTGCTGCTACATTTGATTATGATGCGTTAAGAGAAAAGATCTATATACCCGAAATGATAGCCAATGATAATATTAAAACGGATGCTCCGTTTTGCTATCGTGATTTAGATAGTTGCCTGGGGCTTATTGATAATTTAATTACTATCGACAAGCGGTTTAGTGTATTTGCATACCTGGGACAGATGTAAAGAATCAAAAATATACAGATCGGACATTGGAACTATCTTTTCCAGTCCTTTCTGCCTGCTTTTTTTTGATACATTCGCAACTATTCTAAATAAAAAAGCAAATGAGATATAGCTTTTTGTTATTCTTCATTCTTGCCTTAACAAGCAGCAGCATAACTAAGGGGCAGGACCTTTCTAAAAAAGAATTTACCGAAAAGTATTACAATGCAGCTGTTAAATTTTTCCCCGATGTTAAGTATTCAATAGTTGGGGATCTCGAGTTATTAAGCGGCAAGGAAGGGGAATACAAGCACTTTTTGCATAATGCCTATGCAGAATACAAAAATGCACCGGCTGATGTGGACAGTGTTATTTTAAGATATATAAAGTCAACCCGTGAATTGTATTCCGAAAAATCGTTGGATATAAACAGGATAGTACCGGTTATTAAAGATAAGGGATATATAAATGATATTAATAAGAGTGCTGGCGACAAGGCTAAATCTATTGACCTGGTTTACCAGGAGTATAACGCAGAGCTTATTATTGTTTTTGCAGAAGACAATGAAACTGGTATCCGCTACTTTTCTAAAGATGAGCTGGCTAAGACTAAAATACCCCGCGACAGCTTATTACCCAAAGCCATTAGTAACCTGGAGAAGATATTAGCCGAAATACAGGTAGTTGGGGATAACGGTAATTTCGGATTGGTTGCAGGTGGAACTTATGAAGCTAGCTTAATTTTGCTGCAATCGCTTTGGACAAAAGAAAACTTTGATGTAAAAGGAGATATTATAATTTCTATTCCCACGCGTGACCTGTTACTGATCACAGGCAGTAAAGACAAAAAGGGAATGGAAACAATAGCAAAAAGCACAAAGGAAGCATACGAATCAGGAAGCTATTATTTAACGCCTGAGCTGTTTATCTGGAAAGGTAAGAAGTTCGTTAAATACAACAAGTAAAAGACCATGAAAATCTTTTTTATTGGCTTTATCTTAAGCATATACTTACCGGCTTTGCATGCTCAAACTGGCACTAACATTGAAAATACACATACACCCAATTCATATAAAGAGATCTACTCCCGCACACGCCCAACTCTTAATTATATGTATGATGAGGGCACTCAAACCCATAATTACTCAAATAACTGGGATATTGATGGTGACGGAAAACCAGAATCAATATCGTTTATAGGCAATGGCGGCGCCCACCTGTATTTTTACTTACAAATCAGGCTAAGCAAAGATAACATTGTAAGAGATTTTCCCTTCCTGGTTTTAGATTTCCCTCTCCTGGGAAGCATAGAGCAACTGAAAAATGTAGCAGGTGACACACCTCCTTTCCTGCCCCAGTTTGTGGTGCATGATGTTGATGGGGATGGAGACAAAGAAATTTATCTGAACTTTGATATTACGTTTTCATCCATCCCGGAAGAATGGAAAAAAAAGGGGCTAACCTCCCGCTATGTTTTGCTGGATTATAAGAATAGGGATATTGTTATGCGGGATTACAGAAAATACTGATTAGTGCACCAGTTTCCACGCCAGGCTATCGCATACGCTGTCAAGATAGCCTTCAAAATCTTTTAATAGACCTATACCATCGTTTATATTTTTTCTTTTACCATCTAATACAACCGATGTTTTAACGGAAGGAAAATCAGAAGCTTTTTTAGGATACTCATCCTGTAGCTCAAAATACTTCATGGCCCTGGCCTTTGCTTTTATCTCTTCAATAATAGGCAGGCTCACTCTTGACTCAAATTTACCGATCTTATCTACAAAGCGCTTGCCTTCATATACGGCATAGCCTGAATTATAAATGCTGAACTTATAAATAGGACAGGTTCCATAACAGGCTGTACGCTCAATAGATGCTATAAGAGAATCCTGTGTTGCATATATGGCCGCAGCTTCTGTTTTTTCTTCAGCGGGCGTGGTCTTAACCGATTGCTCAGGTGTTTTACATGATGCAAGTATCATACAAACACCAAGTGAATAAATGAAGGATCTCAAAGGATGATGATTTTTTTTGTTATTGTGTTGGTCGTTCCTGATAAAGATAGCATATAGGCCCCGGGTGAAAGGTGCTTTATTTCCGTTAGTTCACTTTGTCCATTACTTTGTAAGCTGGTCTGTGTTTCAAGTATCAACTTTCCTGCCAGATCAAGTAAGCGTATTTGTATCTTCTCATTCGCTTTTTCTTTCCATTGTATAAAAAGAGAATTGCCGCTTGCTATCGGATTAGGAAAAAGAGAAAAACCATTTTCATCGGGTACCGATAAAATGCCCACCGGTGAAAGTGAGTGGTATGCATTAATTCTTCCTGCGCCCAGCTTACCCGAATAGCCCGGGTTTAAGCCGTCTATATTTTCACAGCCCTGCTGTATTTTTTGCTTTATATCTGCATTGGTTGCACTGGGAAAATATGATTTTACTATCCCCGCAAGGCCTGCCACCAATGGGGTAGCCATAGAAGTGCCGCTGCGCTCACCATAAGTGTTTCCGCCTTCGGGAAGCGTTGAGTTAATGCTTACACCGGGAGCCATCACATCCACCCATGTTCCATAGTTCGAAAAGCTTGCCCTTACATCATTCTGATCAGTAGCACCAACGCCAATTACATTGCTATATGCGCCGGGATAAAAAGCTGTATCGGTATTGTTATTACCTGCGGCTGCAATTAATACAATTCCGCTTGAATACGCCTGGTTTATAACAAGCTGCGACACCATGCCATCTCCTTTAGCCCCAAAAGACATGCTGATAACATCAGCGCCTGCACGCATGGCATAAAAAATACCGTCCTGGGTATTGGTAAGGCTATTTCCCTCCCCGGTGTTTTTAGTACATTTTACTGACATGATACGGCAATTATATCCAAGCGCCGCAACCCCATTACCATTATTGGTTACCGCGGAGGCAATACCTGCACAATGGGTGCCATGGATAAACCCGCTTGTATTTAACGTGCCAGGTGGTGGCTCAGGATTATTATCACCATCTGCCACATCATAGCCATATACATCATCAACATAGCCGTTAAAATCATCATCAAGGCCCGGAAGGCCACCCTGCTCGGCAGTATTTACCCAGCGGTTGGCAGCAAGGTCAACATGTGAGTGCATAACAGCATTGTCAACAATGGCTATCACCACACCGCTGCTACCTGTTGTCAGGTTCCAGGCCTGCTCTGCCTGCACCTTATACAGGCTCCATTGTCCTGCCTGCAGATCATTGGGTGTTGCAGAAGTTGTGTGAATAGGTGACTTCTCTGCAAACTCAACATCGGGCAATAACTCAAGCTGCGTGATAAGGTCTTCTACCAATGCAATGTTTGAAAACCTCAGCCTGTATATTTTATCAAGTGGCGTGGATGGCAGCTTGAATGGCTTATAAATGGTATCAACACCAAACGTGGTTAAAATAAGATTGAGGGCAACAATATTGTTTTGGTATGGGTCTAACTCAAGCACTGAATTATCATCAAGCTTAAAATGTACGATCCCGTCTAAATAGCCGGGTGCAACAGTCTGGGCAAAGGATGCCTTTACAAAACATAAAACACTGAACAAAGCAATTGTAAAAATTTTCATGGACATTTATTTATTGAAATGGTTTCTCGAACTTGTTGAGCTTGTTTTTAAATCGTACATCTTTTAAATACCTGCCCAGATTAATCTCCAAAGTTAAGCGATGTGAGAAATAATCGGCTATATATTCACTGAAAAAGCGCGAATATCTTACGGTAAATGACTTACCAAACAGCCAGAACCTGAAACCGGCGCTCAGGCACCCCCCATATTGCCAATGTGTGCCTGCTGATTGAAAGGTATAGCCCCCGCCCGCAAACACGCCCCACTTTCTCCTGAAATCCTTTGTGGCAAGATGCCCGTAATTTATCTCGCCCATCAGGGGTATATCACTAAAAAGGAACATACGGTCTAATACTTTGGTGCGGAAATGCATCCCTACCGTTAAGGGTGAAACAAAAGCTATGCTGAAGTTAGACCGTGGCTGCCACAAATTAAATTGAGGAGTTATTCCCAGGGAGTGTACGGGAGAAACCTTACTACCCACCTCAAGCAGGTAGGCGCTATAGCCCGCCGACAGCTTAAAGCGCTTGCTTATCTGCCCTTGTGATTGTAAAAAAAAGGTAAGTAAAAGCACAACAAGGGCAAAAACCCGTGCTTTTTGTATTTGCTTAGTTACCACAAAGAAAAATTGGGAATTTGTTGCAAGAATCAAAATTTTATTACTTTTAGCCGCCTCAGAAAAATAATTTTTACTTAACATATACATAAAATACAACCAAAACCAATATGAAAAGACTGTTACAATTTTCGTTACTTTTCTTTTTCGCAGGGCTGCTGAGCTTAAGCGTTTCAGCACAGGAAAAAACAATTACCGGTAAAATTACCGATAAAAAAACAAAACAGCCGCTTATTTCTGCAAACGTTGTGATCAAAGGCACAACAACCGGCGTTACCACTGATCTGGACGGAAAATTTGCCATTAAGGTAGATGTTACCCACCCTGTTAAATTAGAGGTGAGTTATGTTGGTTATGAAAAGTTTGAGGTGGAAGTGAACAGCTCTACCACCACACTGGATATTGGTATGAACACCATGATCGTTCCCGGCCAGGAAGTGGTGGTGAGCGGGTCGCGGGTAAGTGAAACCATCATGTCGTCCCCTGCATCCATTCAAAAAATGAATGCGCTGGAGATAAAGGAAGTTGCCTCGGGCGACTTTTACCAGGGCCTCAGCACCATGAAGGGTATTGATATCAGTACCTCCAGTATGGGTTTCCAGGCTATTAATATGCGCGGCTTTAATACCACAGCCCCTGTGCGTATGGTGCAGTTTGTGGATGGGATGGATAACCAGGCTCCCGGCCTTAACTTCCCGGTGGGTAATATGGTGGGCTTGAATGAGCTTGACATCAATAACGTTGAGGTGATAACCGGTGCTGCATCAGCGCTTTATGGCCCCAACGCTTTCCAGGGTGTGGTGAGCATGACCTCAAAAAATCCTTATGATTACGAAGGCCTTTCAATACAGCTCAAAGCCGGTAGCCGTAACCTGGCCGATGGACAGATACGCTATGCCAAGGTGCTTGATAAAAAAAGAAAGCTGGCTATTAAATTAACCGGTTCTTACTTCAGGGCTACCAACTGGGTGGCCAACGACTCAACCCGCAACATCTACGGTAATATTGAAACCAAGCAAAACCTCAGCGCCATTGTTGAGCAGCAACAATATAACCAGGAGCTTACCCAGGAAGAGCGCGATAATTTTATAGCCCTTAATAACTACCTTGGCTTTAACCCTGTTGCCTACAACGGACTTGGTAACCGCACCATCAAAGCACCGGGATATTATGAGCAGGACCTGGTTGACCCGGTTGCAAAAAGCATAAAAGCCGCTGCCGAAGTACACTATAAAATTAAAGACAGCCTTGAGCTATCGTATACCTATAGAATAGGTAGCGGTACCACTACCTATCAGGGTGCCAATCGCTACAGCATCAACAACCTGCTTTTTCAGCAGCATAAGCTTGAGCTTTCGGGCAAAGACTTTAATGTGCGTGCCTATACCACCATGGAAAATGCAGGTGATTCATACGATATCGTTTTCACCGGCATAGGTGTTTCGCGTGCAGGTGTTAAAAACTACATTGGTGAGTACCTGGGCGCTTACTTTGATACCCTTAAAGTGCTTACCAACGATTTTAGCAATGATGCACAGTTGTGGCAGGTGCAGCAATCATCTGCCTATGCAACCCACGTTGCCGACTCACTGGGATGGCCTAAAGTAGGAAGCTACGAATTTGATTCATTAAAGAAATCAATTAAAGATAATGCCGATCTGCAAAAGGGTTCAAAGTTTACGGATAAATCATCGCTGCAGCATATTGAGGGCCAGTATAACTTCAGCTTTATTAAATGGCTTAACCTGCAGGCAGGTGCTTCTTTCCGCAGATATGACCCACAAAGCTTCGGCAGTATCTTCAGCGATACACTTATTAACCCTGCTGATACCATGGCCGACGGCAGCGCAAACCTGAAAGCAAAGTTTGTAAATATAACAACCTACGAGTTCGGCGGATTTTTACAGGCCAGTAAAAAAGTGGCTAAAAACCTGAATATAACGGCATCGTTCAGGGCTGATAAGAACAAAAACTTCAAGCCCCAGTTCTCGCCACGCCTGTCGCTTGTTTATACTGTTAAAAACAGCAGCTTCCGTATCAGCGCCCAGCAGGCCTTCAGGATACCAACCCTGCAGAACCAGTATATTTTGCTCGACCTTGGCCCCCTTACTATTGCAGGCAACCTGAATGGTTGGGATAATCTTTATACCCTTAACTCGGTTCAGGATTTTAAAGCGCAGTACGACTCACTTGATGCAAACGGCAACTATATAGGAAAGATAGACCCATCACTTTTGAAAGCCATCACTATTCCCAAGCTGCGTCCCGAGCAGGTGCAAACCCTTGAGGTTGGTTACCGCGGCTCCATTGGTGGCAAGCTCTACCTTGATATCAATGCCTACTACAGCATTTACAAACACTTCATCGGTGAGATACGCGTTGTGCAGCCATCAGGCAACGCAAAGGCCGGGCAGGAAAGCGGTGAAGATGCTATACTTACCAATTCACCTGATAACCCAACCTACACCGTTTACCAGGTGCCGATGAATGCTACCCAAAATGTAACAAGCTATGGTGGTACTGTTGGTGCCGTTTATTATTTTAACAATAAATACTCGGCCAATGCCAACTATACCTATGCCGACCTGAATACCTCCAAGCTGAGCGATGATATTATCCCCGGCTTTAACACACCAAAGCATAAAGTAAACGTGGGTGTAAAAGGACGTAAAGTATGGAAAGACCTTGGCTTCTCTCTTAACTTCCAGTGGGTAGATCACTACCTGTGGCAAAGCACCTTTGGTATAGGCCCGGTTAACTCTTACCGCATTGTAGATGCCCAGCTGAGCTATGAGTTCCCAAAATACTACTCAACCGTTAGGGCGGGCTCATCTAACCTGCTGAACGAAAAACGCCGCGAGGTATATGGCGGACCAACAATCGGAAGAATGTTTTATGTATCGTGGCTGTTTGATATAAAATAAGCGTTGATATAATGAATAAAAAAGCCTTCCTGAAAATCAGGAAGGCTTTTTTATTTGCGGTAAAGCTTGTTATTAAAAAATAACATTTATCTTTGCGGCATGAAAATGTTTAATCAATATAGTTTCTCGTCAAGCTCGCTGAAAATTCGCGGGAGGGACTGTATTGATTAATTTGTAAAATATAATCAAAAGAAAAGCCTCTCGAATTTCGGGGGGCTTTTTTATTTGGCAAAATGGCAAAGTAACTACGGAAAATTAAATAAGCAGGTGCTTATAACGGTTTGCTAAACCGATTGCTCCGGTTAAAGGAGTGTGTTTCGAGTACACAATTTTCCGCAAAAGGAGAGATGCGACCTATGGAGGTCAGTCAGACTTGAAATCTGATACGCGGTCTAACGACAGGGTTCGATTCCTAATCTCTCCGCACAACGGTAGGGACATCATATATGATGACCCTACTTTACAATTATAAATAATAAATGGAGTACCACAAAATGTTGTGGCCTCACCATGCATAAATCCCTTGCCCGACGGATAAAAAAAAATATATTTGTAGCTCTAACCAATCATATTGCAATGAAAAAAATATATCTTTTTACTGCCGCATTTACCTTTTGTATGCAAGCGGTTTTAGCGCAAACCTGCACGGATGTTCTTCTAAAGAAAGGTACCGTTCTCACGTATGAATCAGAAAGCGCACCACAGCAGATAAAAGACCTTGCCTATATTAAAAGCAATAAAAAAGAGCAGGAAAAAGCAGATGCTGAATTTGCTTTAAAGGTAGCTAATGGTGAGCTGAAAGGAAACGTAAGCACCTTTACCACTTCTGTAGATGATGTTACCGAGCAGGATGGCAGCAGGCTTTATTTATTAAACACCGTTAAATGGGGACAAAGCACCATCATGAAAATATGGTGCAGCAATAATATTATTACCATAGCGCCTGCAAAAGATTCAACGCAGGTAAAAGCCACTACTGCCCAGGGCAATGTTATTACCACCACTCTTAACGGGTATAATAAAATACCTCTTACATTAAAGCAGGGCGATACCATTCCGGGTTACCAGAATGTTAGCTATATAAGCCCCCTTGAGTTTCCGATCCCAATTTATATTGTGCGCACCGAAAAAGACCTTTCAGGTGATACCTGGCTGATACAGGAAAAAAAGATGAGCAACTTTGTTGCCAGCAGCACTTCTGTTTCAAAATATTCGAACAGACAGGTGGTTGGCTCCGAAGACCTGGTTATAGACGGTGTTTCTTATAAAGCGTTTCTTATCCATAACGAGCTATATTCAAAATCAAGCCTGAATACCAGCAGCAAATCAATGATGACAGAGTTATATGCAAAAGCACAGCGCAGCAGGATCGAAAAGAAAATTCAGAAGGCGGCAGGCAATCCTCCTGATGGTTTTCTGGCTGCAGTAACGTATGAATGGTTTGTACCGGCTCTTGGTCTTATTGCTAAAACAGAAGTTTATGATGCTACAGGCAGGCTTCTTGCAACACAAAGGCTGAAAAGCATAAAGGCATCCTGAACGTTAAAATAAAGCAACTGCTTCTTGCAGGAGACCGTATATCCAGATATAATCGGAAGCTGGTTAACGTATTTAAACATTCTGATTAACGGGGGGATCAAATATTTCGGGTTAAACTCAGTTTTTATATACAAAAACGGGGGCAGACAATGAAAATCTCTCTTATATTTGCACCCGAAATGAAGCTCAGTTATAAAATACTATTCGCCCTTTTTGTTGCCGTATTGGTAAGCATGGCCCTGCCAGAGTTTGCTGATGCCCAGTGCGCCATGTGCAAGGCGGCGGCTGAATCAAACCAGCAGGCAAAGGGCGAGCAGCATTTCGGGGCTAACCTTAATACGGGTATCCTTTACCTGATGGCAGTGCCTTATATGGTACTTGCCTTTCTTGCCTTTCTGTTTTTTAAGAAAGGATTTTTTGGAAAGGCGATTAAGTTTTTTCGGTATAGCTAATCTTCTTCGATCGCTGTAGGCTTGCTGCAGCCAATACCACCTTCTACTGAAATTTGGAATGACGGGATGCTGTCATTCTGAGCGATAGCGAAGAATCTTGTATTAACGAGCAGCCAGATGCTTCACTTCGTTCAGCATGACAGCCTCAGGTTGATGTCTATAATTATGCACTTAAACCTATTTCCTCGGCAGCAGCTTCAAAAGGTAATCACCATACCCGCTTTTCAAAAGAGGCTCTGCAATGGTGCGCAACTGCTCATCATTAATAAACTTCATGCGCCATGCAATTTCTTCAATACAGCCTATCTTTAATCCCTGGCGCTCTTCAATTACCTGCACAAACTGGCCGGCCTGCATCAGTGAGTTAAAGGTGCCGGTATCAAGCCATGCCGTACCGCGGTCAAGCACACCCACTTTCAGCTTTCCGGCTGCGAGGTATTGCTTGTTCACGTCGGTTATCTCGTATTCGCCCCGTGCGCTGGGCTTAAGCTCTTTGGCTACCTGCACCACGCTGTTGTCGTAAAAATACAGGCCCGGCACTGCAAAATTTGATTTGGGCTGCTTTGGTTTTTCTTCAATGGAAACGGCGTTATTGTCTTTATCAAACTCCACAACGCCATAGCGCTCAGGGTCCGAAACGTGGTAGGCAAACACCACGCCCCCATCGGGATTATTAAATTGCTGCACCAGCTTTGCAAGGCCCGAACCATAAAAAATATTATCGCCAAGTATCAGGGCAACCTTATCATTACCGATAAACTTTTCGCCTATTACAAATGCCTGTGCCAGTCCGTTGGGCACCTGTTGTTCTTCATAGCTAAAGGTGCAGCCCAGGCGTGCCCCATCGCCCAGCAGTTTTTTAAAGTGGGGCAGGTCATGTGGCGTTGAGATGATAAGTATCTCACGTATGCCGGCCATCATCAATACCGAGAGCGGGTAATAGATCATGGGCTTGTCAAAAACCGGCATCAGTTGCTTGCTTACGGCTAATGTTAAGGGATGCAGGCGGGTTCCGCTTCCGCCGGCCAGTATTATTCCTTTCATGGTTGTATCTCTTCTTTTTTAATTTTTAAGCTGTCAAGATTAATGTCTTCTTCCTCGTCATAAATTTCGAGCAATGGTTCTTTAAAGGCCCTTGTAGTAACTGATTTATCAAGTGATAAAATAAGGGCAGGTAAAATAATAAGATTAGTGAACATGGATACCATTAATGTTATTGCAGTAAGCAAGCCAAGTGCCTGTGTTCCCCCAAATGTGGATGCACAGAATATCCCGAATCCAAAAAACAATATCACCGAAGTGTACATAATGCTGATGCCGGTATCACGCAAGGTAAGCATAGCCGATTTCCCAATGTTCCAGTCGTTCATTTTCAGCTCCTGCCGGTATTTGGCAAGAAAGTGTATGGTGTTATCAACCGAAATGCCATAGGCAATGCTGAACACCAGGATGGTGGAGATCTTTATCGGAATGCCGAAAAAGCCCATCATGCCTGCCGTAACCAATTGCGGAATAATATTGGGTACCAGCGATATCAGCACCATCCTCCAGGATGAGAACATGCCCGCCATCATTAGCGAAATAAGAAAAATGGCCAACAGCAGGCTCCACAGCAAGTTGCTGATCATATACTCGTTACCTTTTAAAAATACCACGCTGGTTCCGGTAAGGGTTACGGTGTATTTATCAGGCGGGAAAATAGAATCGATCTTTGGCTGTATGCTTTCTTTCAGGGCTTTAAGCTGCGGGGTGCCGATGTCTTCAATATGGGCTGTTACGCGGGTAATCTGTTTGGCACTGTCAATAAAGGCATGCAGCATATTTTGCTTCTGGGTTTGCTCGGGCACATAGCTTAGGATAAACCCCTGCTCCTGCTGGTTGGGGATGCTGAACTTTGAGCTGTCGCCACGGTAAAAAGCCTGCTTTGAGAATTTGAATACCTCCAGCACCGATAATGGTTTCGAAAATTCGGGATAGGTAGCTATTACCTGCTGCAGCTCGTCAATTTTTTTAAACACGGCAGGGCTCATCACCTTGCCTTTCTTTTTGGTGTCTATCTCAATCTCAAAAGGCATAACACCATGAAAATTTTTCTCAAAATATTTCAGGTCAACATATACCGGGTCGCGGCGGGGAAGGTCATCCACTATATTGCCGGTTGTCTTCATTTTGCTGATACCCACTACCGAAAGCACGGTAAGTAACAACGTAAAGGCATAAACGATCTTGCGGTGCCCGCTTACCAGCTTAACAAGGCTCTCCACAAAGCCGCTCAAAAAGCGGTTATCTAAATGCTTGGTATGCTTTACCGAAGGCGGCGCCAGGTAGCTGAAAAAGATAGGGATAAGGGCAAGCGAAAGAAAAAAGATAACCATTACGCTGATGGTGGCTACCACACCAAACTCTTTCATGATCTGGCTTTGCACCAGCAGAAAGGTGGCAAAGCCAACTGCCGTATTTGCATTGGTAAGAAAAGTAGCATTACCTACTTTTGAAATGGTGCGGATAAGGGCGCGGGCCTGGTTTCCATGCGTTTTATACTCGCGGTGGTATTTATTAATAAGATAAATATTGTTGGGTATGCCGATAACGATAAGCAGCGGTGGAATCAATCCGGTAAGGATGCTGATCTTATAGCCAAACATGCCCTGCAAGCCCATGCACCATACAACACCGATAGCCAGCACCAGCACTGACACAAAAACGATCTTAAACGAGCGGAAGAAAAGATATAATATCAGTGAGGTAATAAAAGCAGCGAGGAAAAGGAACATGGTAAGCTCATCAGCCACTTTCATAGCCACCTTGCTTCTTATATAGGGCAGGCCCGAAAAGTGCACATCTGCATTTCTTTCTTTTTCAAACGCTTCGGCAGTTGCCTCGATCTCCAGAACCAGCTTATTCCGTTTTTTATTGTCCAGCACCTTTTTGCTCATGGTAATGAACATCATGGTTGTGCCCGTTTCGGGGTTATAGATCACATTGCTGTAAAACGGCAGGCTGGTAATAATACCCTTCAGGCTGTCGAGCTCGGCCTGGGTTTCGGGCTTTTGGGTAAGTATGGGTAGAAAATCAAACTTTTTGAGGCTGTCGTTGCGGGTAAGGTTATACAGCCTTGCCACCGAAACCACCTCTTCCACGCCTTCAAGCTGCTTTATTTTTTCGCCAAGGGTGTACCAGGCGTTGAAATGGTCAAGGGTATAGAGCTCATTATCGGTAACGCCAAGGAAGAGCACATTGCCATCCTCGCCAAACATCTTCTTAAAGTTCTCATATTCAATAAAGGTGCTGTCGTCAGAGGGCAGCATTTTGGCAAAGTCATAGCGTATCTCGGCAAAGCGGGCATAGTAGCCCATTAAGGCCGTGAGCAGGCCAATGGCTATAAGTATATATACCCGCTGACGAAGAATAACTCTTGCTGATTTTTCCCACATAACTTAACTGGTAACGCTGTTACCGTTTGTCACAAGCGAGCGAAAGTAGAAACTATATTATAGATATGCAAAAGAAGCCCTTACTCCTCACCCACCCCCAAATACCTTAATACCTTTTTATCTGTTTCTTTTGCAACCAGCTCATCCACTATTCCTGATATCTGGTCACGCAATGCAATAGCATCATCATGGGCTGCTTTGTCCAGCACCTCGCCTGATGATTTCAGGTCTTCTGCCTTTTGGTTTTGCGCATCACGCAGCTCTGCAAGGCCCTGAAGGCCACCCAAACGCATGAACCATGCATTATCATTCTCAGCAATGTTGCTGAAGAAAGGCAATGAGCGTTTTATCATAAGGGCATCATCTGTCCGTTGCAGAAAACGACTGTATAGCAATACAAAGCTATATTTATCATTCGGGTCTATCAGGCGGCTATAGCCCTGCACAAAAAAGTCCTCTTTCTCACGTCCCCCGTATTGCATATAAACTGTTGCCACATCTACCAATACCTTGGCATCTGTGCTTTTCTCATAAGCTTCGGCATAGCCCAGGCCTTTTTCTTTATCCATTTTTACAATGGCACCCAGGGCAAGGCCCGAAACATTGTAGGAAGAATCAAGCAGGGCTTTTTCATATACCAGCATCATTTCTTTTTCGGGATAATGCTTTACCAGGTATTTAAGGGCACTTGCCCTTACAGCCGCACGCTCATCATGCAGGCTCATATCCGAGACCTTGGCTTTTATCTGCTCTTTGCTAAGGCCTTCAGATGAAGACAAATACCCAATAGCGCTGGAGCGTATTTTCCAGTATTTATCGTTCAGGGCCTCAAAAATAACAGCGCCCGCAATCGAATCTGTGGATAATGCCAGCTTTTGTATCGCTTCTGCACGGTCTAAATAAAGCGGGGCAAAGCGGTACTGGTGTATATATTCCGACTCTTCCTTTTCTTCTTCCTTTGTACATAACAACATTTTTTCGGCATCCACATTCACCAGGTCGGGCTTGCCACCAACAACAGGCAATGTAAAGGTCTGGTATTGCTCATCCAATATTACCTGGTGGCGCACCACATTTTTGCCATGATAAATATCTACATACATCGGTATCCGGTACAATGGCGCTTTTGATGTATCCTGCTTTTGCTCAATGGTTATATCAATAAAATCACCCGAAAGGGTATCTTCTGAATAATAAAAGAAGGTAGAAATAGCTAATTCAGGATGCCCTTTGGCAAGGAACCACTCATTAAAAAACCAGTTAAGGTCTTCACCTGTTACTTCCTCAAAGGCAAGGCGCAACTGGTGTATCTCAACCGAAGTGAATTTATTTTTTTCAAGGTATAATTTCAGCGAAGCGAAAAAAGCATCATCGCCTACATATTTGCGCAACATGTGTAACACCCTGCCCCCTTTTGCATAGCTGTGGCTGTCGAACATATCCTCACGGTCGTCATAATAAAAGCGGATAAGGTCTTTTTGATCATATACCGCTTCACGCAGATAATTGCTCAGGTCTCCATCCAGGTGGTGGTCGGCGGCATCGCGCCCGTATTTATACTCGCGCCACAGGTACTCGCCATAGGTGGCGAATGATTCGTTTAGCGGCAGGTTAGACCATGACTCACAGGTTACAAGGTCGCCAAACCAGTGGTGAAATAATTCGTGCGAAATAACATCCTCGTTATCGCCATCCAGCATTTCGCGTGCTGTTTGCTGTAAATACTCGCCGTGCAGGGTGGCGGTAGTATTTTCCATCGCGCCCGATACATAATCGCGCACCACTATCTGCGAATACTTTTCCCATGCATAGTTCCCGAATTTGGATGAAAAGAAATCCAGCATTTCGGGTGTATGCCCAAAAATAGCGCGTCCGTATTTTTCATAGGCAGGTTCCACGTAGTAATTTACTTCCATGTTTTTCCACTTATCCTTTACAATGGCAAATTTTCCGGCGGCCATCATGGTAAGATAAGGTGCAGCGCCCAATGTTTGTTTCCAGTAATCGGTACGGGTGCCGTTGCCATTATTTTTTGAGCTGATGAGCAGTCCGTTTGAAAGGGTAACAAAGGCAGTATCAATTGTGATATAAATTTCCTGGGTCATGCGCTCGTTAGGTGCATCAATAGTAGGGAACCAGCAGGAGTTTGCCTGTGTTTCGCCTTGCGTCCATACCTGGCGGGGCTTATTTTTTTCCTTGTCAAGAGGATTAATGAAATACAGTCCTTTGTCTGAAGTTATAGCCTTGCTGCCACCTGCTTCCAGCTCTTCAGGTTTTGCGGTATAGTCAATAAATACCTTGTATTCCTCGGTGCGGGTATAGGTTTTATCCAGCTTAATATGCACCTGCGCAGTGTCATAGGTAAATTTTAATGGGGACTTGCCTGTGGCAGTAAGCAACGATATTTCCCTTATATCAAACCCTTTGGCATCCAGCGTAAGTGAGTCGGTTGGATAAAAATAAGGCTTGAAAGATAGCGTTGCCTTACCATTCAACTGTTGTTTTTCCCAGTTAAAATTAACCTCCAGTTTGGTATGCAGCAGGTCGTTGACCCTTTTATACGAAGCCCGGTAAGGGTTTTCTTGTATTGCCTCCGAGTAATTTTTCAGCCATTCTTCAAGGTCAAAATCTACGGCAGCAGCAGTATCTGTAAGCACATCGTTTTCTGATAATTTTTCTTTAGGCTTGCAGGCGCTGAAAAACAATACAGCGGCTATAACTATGATCAGGGAAAGGGTTTTATTCATGCCTGTTTAAGGATTTAGCGCGCGAAGGTATGGGAAATTAGGTTACCTGTGATGGTATCTCAATCCCATTTAGTGTTAAAAATTACCAATTTTGAGGGTATTGCCACAAAAAAAGCCGCCCTGATTAACCGGGGCGGCTTTTTATTATCCATTTTAAACAACTCATTTAACGCTCAGGTAGCCGAACAGGCCGTGCTGCTCATCATCCGGGCCTGCTGTAAAAAAGAGCTGGTTCTGATCACCGGCAGGCACCCCGTTTTCAGGAAATGCAAGTCCCCAAAGCCCATCTATTGAGATGGCACGGGTACCATCCGAAAGCTGGCCTTTATATGTTCCGTCTTCGGTAAATACACTGATCTTTCCGTCGCCAAAATTACCTATCAATATTGCCTCATCACCCTGGCCAAATCCTTCGGGTGCATCTACCACCGCCCAGGGAGAATTAAGCGACCCGTGTGAAGCAAAGCGCTTCAGCAATGAGCCATCGGGGTTAAAAATATCTACGTATCCATTCCCAATGCCGGGCTGGTCATCTTCTTTATCAGCGCCTTGCTTCGCATACGTAACATAAAGCTTGCCATCGTGGTTGTAAATATTAAAAGGGGCATAATCACCAGGCATTTCAGGGTCATCAAATGTTTTCGATGTTATATAATTAAAATTCGCATCAAACACATCAATGTTATTGCCTTTAAAATCGGCCAGGTAAAGAAAGTCTGCTCCTCCATCACTGGCTATTGCAATGCCTTTGTATACAGCGCCCTGTAACGACCTGTTTGCTACAATGGTGGCATGATCGCCCGAAGCCCAGGCGCTTACAACACCATCTTCGCCGGCAAAAATAAATTTATTGCCCATAAAGCTGGATGTATTGTTATAAACCACACCGGTTGGCTTGCCGCCACCTGTATTAAGCGGTGAAGGAATAGCAACTGCGGCTAGCAATTCACTTCCTTTTCTGTCGTAAACGGTTGAGTAACCGGTTTCAGCGGCTGATATCCAGAAGGCCCCTGTTGAGCCGATCGCAATACCCCAGGGATTAACAAGTTTTGTATCAACCCGTTCGGCATTATACCGTGGCATATCCGAAACAAGATTGGTTTGCTGGTAAGTTGTTTGTGAGGCCTCATCATCTTTTTTACAACCGGTACCGGTGATGATAAGTATAGAAAAAATAACTGCAATGCCCGCCAGCATACTATTTATTGCAGGGCATTTTATTGTTCGCTTTGTTTTGCCGGAGATCACATTGGGATCCCCATAGTTGATCGTTTTCATGTTTTTAATTTTTAGTGAATACTGTATCGCGTAACTGATTGAAAATTCACAAATTGACAATCAGCTTTGTTGAGTAAAAAATTGTGCCAGTATTTGTTAAAAAAACCAATAATACAGGGGCTTTGAGGTATAAAATCCTCTATTTCTTTCAACGCCTTTCCGGTGTAGCGATTTCGCCTCGTTTGTTACTGCAAATTCCCCAATAAAATTGATAAAAAACAGGTAGTTGCACATCTTCGATCCTTGTTTCTATGCAGGTAAATAATTTTTCTGTTATCTTCGTGCCTCTTAACTAAAAATACTATGGACGAGGAATTAGAATTAGCATTAGCAACTGCAGAAGAAGAAATGCAAAACGCGCTTAACCACTTTGAGGCTGAGCTGGTAAAAATACGCGCGGGAAAAGCAAGTCCCCATATGCTGGAAGGCATAAGCGTACCATATTACGGAACTATTTCACCGCTCCGCAATGTATCAAGCGTAAACTCACCCGACCCAAAAACATTGGTGATACAGCCGTTTGAAAAATCACTGCTAAAGGATATTGAAAAAGCTATTCTTGATGCCAATCTTGGCTTTACCCCTTCCAACGACGGGGCTGTTATCCGTATAAATATTCCCCCATTGACCGAAGAGCGCCGCAGGGGACTTGTGAAACAGGCAAAGGCAGAGGCCGAGCATTGCAAAGTAAGCATACGCACAGCCCGTAAAGATGCCAACGAGTATATTAAAGGCCTGGTAAAGCAAGGCCTGCCCGAAGATGCAGGTAAAGGAGCGGAAGAAAGAATACAGAACCTTACCAACTCTTATGCAACAAAAACTGATGCTCACCTTGAATCAAAGGAGAAAGAGATCATGACGGTTTAAGACTACAACAAATTTTTTTGCCACGAATTGCACGAATTAACACAAATTCAGTTAGTGAAAATTCGTGAAATTCGTGGCTAATTTTTTCTGATACATTTAGATGACTAAGCGCTGGATAGAAAAACCAATACCACATTCAGGCACAGTTTCTGAACTTGCAACAGCCTTAAACGTTGACAAAAAAATAGCTTCACTGCTTGTTCAGCGTGGGATAAACACGTATGAGGAAGCGAAGAAATTCTTTCGCCCACAGTTCACCGACCTGCACGACCCCTTCCTGATGAAGGATATGGATAAGGCTATTGCGCGCCTTGAGCAGGCCATTGCTAACAAAGAAAACATTTTAGTGTACGGCGATTATGATGTGGATGGTACAACAGCCGTTGCATACCTCTATAAATTTATCTCCGGCTTTTATCCCAATACCGATTTTTATATACCCGACCGCTACAAGGAGGGTTATGGCATTTCATTTGCCGGGATTGACTTTGCGCATGACAATGATTTTTCACTCATCATTGCCCTTGATTGTGGCATACGCTCAGTAGATAAAATAGATTATGCCAACAAAAAAGGCATCGACTTTATTATCTGCGATCACCACTTACCCGGTGAGGAAGTGCCGGATGCTATTGCTGTGCTCGACCCCAAGCAGGAAGGATGCAATTATCCTTTTAAAGAATTATCGGGCTGCGGCATTGGCTTTAAGCTGGCACAAGCGTATGCACAAAAAAATAATATTCCTTTTGAGGAGCTTGAAAAAAACATTGACCTTGTTGCAGTGAGCATTGCAGCCGACATAGTTTCCATAACCGATGAAAACAGGGTATTGTGTTATTACGGGCTGAAAAGACTGAATGAAAACCCATCAACCGGATTAAAATCTATTATTGAACTTAATAACCTTAAACGTGAGCTCAATATTAGTGATATTGTATTCATCATCGGGCCGCGTATAAATGCTGCGGGCCGTATTGCCAGCGGCAGGCAGGCTGTTGAATTACTTATCTCGTCGGCAACCGATAACCACAGCGCCATGGCCCTGGGTATTAATCAAACCAATACCGAGCGCCAGGTTTTGGATAAAGATATTACCGAGCATGCACTTGACATGATAGCAAAAAGTGCAGTGTTACAAAAACGCAAATCAACAGTGCTTTTTCATGAGAACTGGCATAAGGGTGTGGTGGGCATTGTAGCCTCACGCCTGATAGAAACTTATTACAAGCCTACCATTGTGCTGGCAGTAGAAGATGGCTATGCAACAGGGTCGGCACGCTCGGTGCGCGACTTTAATGTATACGAAGCCATATTGGCCTGCAGCGACCTGCTGGAACAATTCGGGGGACATAAATATGCAGCCGGATTGAAAATGAAAATTGAAAACGTAGATGAATTTTCACGGCGCTTTGAAGAAGTTGTTGCCACAACCATTACCGAAGAAATGCTTACCCCCTGCATTGAAATTGATGATGAACTGAGACTTGATACGATAGACGATAAATTTCTGCGCATTTTAAAACAATTTGCGCCCTTTGGCCCCGGAAACATGAACCCTGTTTTTGTAACAGCAGGACTTAGTAACAAAGGCTTCCCACGGGTGATGAAGGATAAGCACCTGAAATTAGATGTGTTTGATTCAGACACTCCCCAACACAGCTTTGATGCCATTGCATTTAATATGGTAAAACATTTTGAAAGCGTTTGCCGCAAACTGCCTTTTACTATTTGCTATACCATTGAGGAGAATAACTGGAACGGAAATACAGGGATACAGTTGAATGTGAAGGATATTAAGTTTTGAGCCCGCTCGTCATTGCGATCCGCCTGAGGCGGAGAAGCAATCTCATTTTCGAGCCCCAATGTCACCCTGAGTAGTCGAAGGGCTATATAAACAACAGCACCTAAAATATATTTACTTTAGATTGTTAAAGAGACAGGGATTTTGTTAAAATTTGCGTTAGAGAACAAACTTGAAAAACAATCAATACAATGAAGGAATTAATTAAGGACTTAGCTTATGATAAGATTACCCTTACTCAAGGATTAACAAGAGCGAAACTTCTTGCTTTTAAAATTGGGAATAAAACACTTAAAGATTGGATAAAAACAGAACTTGAAGGCTATAATTCAGCAGAAGATCTTCCACTTTATAGAAAAGTACCTTGCACAATTAAAGGTACTATTACAGACATGTTTGGAAGAGAGGACACAGTCCCCATCTCTTTCGATACACTTGGAAAGGAATTTGGTGAAATGATGGGCATACACAATGTTACCCAAAGTATAGGGTTAATTGAAGTTAATTATTCGGAATTAAAAACTGAAATGGGGTTTGTGGAATTTTCACCCAGACAATTACAAATGTTAGAAGATATGACCCAAGTTAAGAAAGATGGGAGGCGTTTAATTAGAGCTGGCAGAGAAATGAGTAAACTTCAACTAAAAAATATTATGGATCAAACAAAACAAAAATTAATAGATACACTTTTAGAATTAGATTTGGAATTTCCAAACCTTCAAAATGAATTTAATGTAGATAAAACAACAAGTGAAAAAATCCAAAATATTATCACAAATAATATTTATGGAAACAGTAACCCCTTGAATATTGCTGCTGGAAATAATGTCAACCAAAGTGATATTAATAATAATGTTTATCAAATTGATTATTCTTTACTAACTAAATTTGGAGTTGAAGAAAAAGAAATTGAAGATCTAAAATCAATAGTAAATAACAATAAAAATGATAAAGATTCTTTAAAGCAACAAGTCATGAAATGGTTAGGAAAAGTTTCTGCTTCAATAGCAGGGAGAGGGCTTTATGATAATATTCCGGCAATAACTGAATTTGTAGAGAAATTAATATAATTTTTTTATGTCTTACCAAAGTATTTAACGCAAAGACTGGCAAAGCAATAGAATTCGTAAAAAATTCAAGTAAGCGATCCGAATTCAGATTTGAAAAAAGTAAACGATAATTCATCCATTAAAAAGAGATAAATAAGAAACAAAATTAATCTCATGTCAAAAATAGCTATCCGGTACGGCATCGTCGCCTTGTGTTTATGCCTTGTCTTCATTGCATTCCTCGCTTATAAAGGTGAGCAGTTTGATTTCATGATATTCGAGGGCGTATGTGCTATACTTGGCGCATATTATATTCTTTATGCTGTAATTATTTCTTTATTACAATTTATACTTAAACAGAATATACAATTAATAACACTGGCTCTTGGAATAACCTTGCTTATTGCAGCTGTTCAGTTTAAAATTCAACACTGGCCAAATAGCAAATTATTAAACATTTCAGGCTGGATATTGATCGGCATATTTATAGCGGTATATTTCAGAAATAGGAACAGATCAAAATGAAACAAAAGGTCCATTTATTGTTTTGTCTGATCTTTATACTAGCTATAAAAACTTAAGCTGCCTGAAACCAGCTACTATATCAGAGAATAAAAATGAAAGACGTAATTTTAGATACCCTCGCTATAATTCTCTGGATTTTAACATTTGCATCACCATTGATAACCATTCCTTTGGTATGGAAAATTTTTGAAGTGAAAAAAATATACAGGATTATTATAGGACTTGTTCTTGCGCTTTGTATTTCATTATTATCATTTTACATGAGCATAGGACTTGTTTTCAGGAATGGAATGGGACCGGGATAAATCCGTTCTCACCCGCCCAATCTGTGTCATCTGCGTTCTATTAAAAAAATCATTATTTTTATCATCTAAACCCCAAAGCCATGTATCTTATCCGAGAAGTATTTAACGCAAAACCGGGCAAAGCAAAAGAGCTCGTAAAAAAATTCAAACAAGCCATTCCTTATTTTCAAAAAGCGGAACAAGGCACCAATCATAAAGTAATGACCGATGTGGTAGGCCCTTATTGGACCGTTGTTATGGAATACGAAACGGATGATATGGGCAACTATTTTAACCAGTTACGAACAGGTTCAAGCTCAGCCCCTGAATTACAGGAGATCATGAAAGGCTATCTTGATCTTTTGGAAGGTGGCAAACGGGAAATCTATTTACTGGAATAGATCGTCTCACAAATAAATCGTTATTCTTTAATCCGCGCGTATCCGCCTAACCCGGTCATCCGCGTTCTATTAACATCTTCCCCAACTCCTCATACAACTCTTTTATAGGCAGGCCCATCACATTAAAATAAGAGCCCTCTATTTTTTCAATGCCAATGCCTTCAGCTTCTTTGTAATCTTTAGGATAGGTTGATTTATAAAGATTGGGTTTCCCCAGCTTATTCAGAAATTCTTTTTCTTCTGCAGAGCAGGGGTTAACTATTGCCGGCAGGCAATCCTGCAGCCCGTAGGAACCTGCTTTATCAAAGGGCTTAAAGGTTTCAACATAGTTAATGATATCTTTCTCCAGAAATGGCTTGAAATACACTTTTGATTCCACATAAAATGAATGAGCTGTATTTTTGGTGGTGAGCGTTACAGCCGTTACCACTTCGTGCATATTACCCGAAAGTATTTTCAGCATCTCAACTGCATGCGCACGGTCGCGGGGCTTTCCTATTTCCTTTCCGTTTATCCATACGATTGTGTCAGCAGTTATAACAATGCTGCCATCGTCAATAGTATTTTTAAACTGTGCTGCTTTCAGCTGTGAAAGATAAAGGGGGATTTGCTCACGCTTCAGTTCAGGTGGGTATACTTCATCCACTGAGCGTACTTCAACGGTAAAATCAAAGCCAAGCTCTTTCAGCAGGTATTGCCGGCGGGGAGAAGCGGAGGCGAGGAGAAGTTTTTTTCTATATATCATACAAAATTCAAAGGCTACTAATATCGAGTTTTTTTGTCACTTTGTCTTGAAACAAAGTAACCAAAATTCAAGAAAAGAATAAGCTGCTCACGCACATGCTTACCCACGCCCGCATTCTTTTCGGGCCTGTGCACGTGACGTTGATCATATTCAGACTCTGCGAAACCTTTGGGATTTAGTTAGGTGGCAATTTATCTTACAGTTGAAGTTCCAATAAACGTCACTAAAAGCAAGGAGTGCGCGGGCAAGGAAAAATTTGGTGGGGCGGCTCCGGCGCGAGGGCTGGGATGCCTGCGGAAACATAGCGACGCCCGTGCGACAAGCAGGCATCGCCGGGACACATAAAATTTTTCGATTTTTGCTATCACACCAACTCGCTCAAAAGCCCACTGGGCTTTTACCGCTTTTTTAAAAAAGTGACGAAGAAAGAAAAACTACTGCGACTGGAAACTCTCTTCCGGCACTTGTTGCTCTGTTTGAGGCTGCTCTGCTTCATTTGCATTCTCCTCCGGCATAGGCAGCGTAAGCCTGAAAATAAGCATTGATAAAATACCGCCCAGCATCACCAGCTTTGATAAGCGGCTTGCAAAACGGAAATCAGCTTTTTCTTTTGCAAATGCTGTTTTTAGTATCAGCCACAGTGAAGGTAGCTGCACCGCCACCGCAAAATAAATAAGTGAAATATAATCCTGCGATTCATATTGAAGGTATTGGATATAGCCTGCTGCAGCCATCACTGCCAATGAAAAAAGAATAGCAACTATTTTTGCAGGCACAATTCCAGCTACAATAGGAAGGGTGCGGCATCCTGCACTTTTATCACCTTCCACATCTTCCATGTCTTTAATGATCTCGCGGGCAAACGTGGTAAGGAATGCAAATGCAACATAGACTTTTAAAAAGAAAAGAATAGGAGCCACCACCTGCGCTGAACCAGCTTGTGTAAGCAGCTCATAATATCCCGGCAGCCCAAGCACAAGGGCCGAAAGCCCCGAAATAACAAGGTTGCCGATAAGCAACTGGCGCTTATACGAATACGAATAAAACCATAACAACCCAACGGCAATGATCTGTACCAGCAGGTAATTAACGTTCCCAAGTGTAAATGCCGGGGGCACAGCTGCCGCAAGGCCAAGCAATGTTACAGCAACATATAAATTCCATGCTGCCTTTTTTGATATGTCCCGGCCTATCACCATGCCCCGGGGCTTATTCACCTCATCAATATCGGTATCGAGGTAATCATTAACAATATAGCCACCTGCTGCAATAAGAACGGTTGAAAGAACAAGAAGCAGGAAATTTAACGTAGAAAATGCAGGTTCAACATCCTGCAATAAAAGTATTGGATCAATGATGCATACCTTCATAAGGCCCATGGAGAGCCCCATCATCAAAAGATTGGGAAAGCGGATAAGCTTTATAAAGGAGATGAACTTTGCCAAAAGCTAAGCTGCTGAACAGGTATGATACAACTTACTTCTTCTCTTTTACTTCTGCCTTTTTACTCTCTTCGTATTCTTTATTCAGCCCTGCTATTATTTCAGGTGTAATGTCAAGGGCAGGATGAGCAAGCATCACTCCCCCGCTTGTTCCGCGGGCAAGAATAACCGAATAGTTATGGTCTTTATTATACTTCTCAAGATAGGCATCAATGGTGTTTTGAATTCTCATATTATGGTCGTTCTCTACCTGCATCAGCTGTGCTCCCAGCCTTTCCTTATATTGATACACCTCTTGCTGTGCCTGGGCATCCTCCTGCTGTAATTGCTGGTTCTCTTCTTCCAGCTGCTGCATTTTTATCTGGGCTATCGCCTCACTCATTTGCTCTGCCTTTGCCTGGAATTCCTGAACTTTTTTCTGCAGTGCTGCCCCTTTATTTTTAAGGTTGGTTTCCAGTCCGCCCGATTTCCTGGTCACATCATCCACCATTTTTTTCCGTTGTGTTTCAAGGTCCTCATTTAATTCTTCCACCAGCTTGTAGTTTCTCCAGAGACTGTCAACGTTAATGTATACCATGGTGATATTATGCGACACGCTGTCGCGGTTGGCCTGCAGGTTGGCATCAACTACCACCTCATCCTTTTTGCCTGAGAAATGAAAATAAAACAGCACCCCAACGGCTATAGCAAGAATGGCATTTAATACAAGAGATAGTTTATTCATCGTTTTAGCTTTTTTAAAAAATCATGCAAATATGGTTATTTCTCCCAACCTGAAATCATTTTGTAATTTTAGCCTGAATATTTATTCTATGAAAAACATTTTCACCCTCCTCCTATCTTTTATCTCTTTGCAGGCCTGCCTCGGCCAAACCAGCACAGGAAACTTCACCTACGACGGTGTTTTGCGGGATTATATCCTGCATATCCCGCCCGGCTATAATTCTTCAACACCCGCCCCATTAGTGCTTAACCTGCATGGCTATACATCTAATGCCCAGCAGCAGCAACTCTATACCGGCTTTGATGCCGATGCCGATACGGCAGGCTATATTGTGGTTTACCCCAACGGTATCGCAAATGCCTGGAACAGTGGGTTTAATGTGCCTTATCATTCTGGCGTTGACGATCTTGGGTTTTTATCAGCCCTTATTGATACCATTTCTGTGGCCTATACCATAGACCCCTGCAGGGTATTTTCAACCGGCATGAGCAATGGGGGATTTATGAGCTACCGCCTTGCCTGTGAGCTGGAAGATAAAATTGCTGCGGTGGCCTCAGTTACAGGCAGCATGACTGACAGTATGGTATATTACTGCCAGCATAACCGCCCTGTTGCGGTGATGGAAATGCATGGAACGGCTGATAATACAGTGCCTTATAATGGCACTACCGTTTTTACGGCAACAGAGGATAACCTGGCCTACTGGCAGGCACATAATAATTGTTCAGGGTCTGCAGTTACAGAGAACCTGCCTGATATTAACCAGGCTGATGGCGCCACCGTTACAAAAATATACTTCAGCAGTTGCGACAGTGCAACAGAACTCATTACCTATAAAATAAATGGGGGCGGACATACCTGGCCGGGCGCTTCATTAACCATTGGGGTTACCACTCAGGATATGCGGGCCAACTCTGAAATATTGAGCTTTTTTAACCGCCATCCTAAATGTAATCCTACAACTACAATTGATGAAAATGAAAATGAGGGCGAACAAATTTTAATTTTTCCCAACCCGGCTGAAAACATATTGCACATTAAGAACCATTTTACAGGTAAAACAGCGTTGCTTATTTATGATCTCACCGGAAAAATTATTTACAGCGATGAAAATTATACTAATTCTTCACCCATCCTGCTGGATAAAGTTTCTACAGGGATATATTACGTGAGATTACAGAATGCTTACAAAAATGAAATTGTAAGATTTGTAAAGAAATAACAAGACAAGTATTGCAGGCAATTACTTGCCGTCTCTCAGGAGCGTTACCCTGCCGCTAAGCGGTTTGCCTTTAAAATCAGAGTCGTCAAGGTCTATCTCATAGATATAAACTCCGTTCTGCACCACATCTCCAACATTGAACATTGCACCGTTCCATGGTTCTGAATTTTCGGTGAAGTATATCTCAGAGCCAAGGCGGTTGAATATGCGCATGGTATAAGGCTTGTCAAATGTGCCATATAATGCAAACGTCTCATTGAGGCCGTCGCCGTTAGGAGTGAAGGAGCTGGGCACCCAAAATGCAATTACATCCGTTATCGTAACACTGTAATGCGTTGTGGCTTCACATCCTTCGGGCGAAGTTACAACAAGTGTTACATCATATATGCCGGGAGCAGTATACGGGTGAACGGGGTCTTCGTCGGTGCTTGTGGTGCCGTCACCAAAATCCCATAAATAGGTGCTTCCACCCTGCGAGCCATTTTCAAATCGTATCTCTGCATCAAACATATTCGCTTCTTCGGGAGTAAATGTAAAATAGGCCATAACATTATTTACTGTTACGGTAACATCATCCGTTGCCGGTGTTGAGCCGCATTGGTCATTCACGGTAACCGTATAAGTAGTGGTTTGTGTGGGGTTCACATCCACAGTGCTTCCATTGCCGGCGCTATTATCCCATATATAGGCATAAATACCATCACCACCCGAAGCAACTGCAGTAAGTGTGCTTGATGTGTTAGAGCAAACCAATATATCATCTGATGCCAGCACCGTTAATGGATCTACCAGTGCAACCACTATCTGGTTAGAGGTTGCAGGGTTATTATTTACGCAAGGCTCACTGGAAGTAAGCTTCACGGTAACAATGTCTCCCTCATTTAAGGTAGAAGAAGTGAAGGTAGCGCCGCTTCCCACATTTGTTCCATTTACCTCCCACTGGTATGCAGGACTGTTTCCACCATTTGCGCCAGCAGCTGTATAGGTTACTGATGCCCCACTGCATATTGGCCCAGCGGGTATTGCAGATATGGTTACGGAAGGTGTTACAAATGTGCCTACATCCATTGTAAGAGGGGAAGATGTTGCCGTGTTTGGATTGGCACAGGCTGAAGTTGAGGTTAATGTTACGGCCACCACATCACCATCTGCCAGTGCAGTAGAAGAAAACGTAGCACCTGTTCCGGCATTGGTGCCATTCACCGTCCATTGATAGATTGGGTTAGCTCCTGCATCGGTTGGGGTTGCAGTAAAATCAACCTGCGCACCGGCACAAATGGTTCCGGCAGGACTTGCTGAAACACTTACAGATGGAACCAATACCTGGTCGATAGCAACCGTGATTGAATTGGAAGCAGCTGTTGTTGGGTTAGCACAAACGGCATCGGATGTGAGCACAACCGAAACAACATCGCCATCATTAAGTGAAGACGAAGCATAGGTTGCGCCTGTGCCTGCGTTAATTCCGTTTACCTGCCATTGATAGGCAGGATTGCTTCCACCGTTAACAGGTGTAGGTGTAAACGTAATGTTGGTGCCTGTGCATTGTGTTCCGCTGGGTGAATCAGCAATGCTTACCGAAGGCACAACCGGCACATCAACCGTCATGGTAACCTGGTTAGAGATAGCCGTTTGTGGGTTAGCGCATGAGCTGGACGAGGTCATCACTACTTCAATAACATCGTTATCGTTAAACGCAGCCGATGCAAATGTTGCACCTGTTCCGGCATTGGTGCCGTTAAGTGTCCATTGGTAAGTTGGTGCATTGCCGCCTCCGTTGGGTGAAGCAGTAATGGTAACGTTAGTGCCTGCGCAAATAGTATTGGAGGGAGCTGCGGCAATAGTAACTGTTGGCACCACTACTGAGCTTACACTCATGGTAACAGCCGATGATGTTGCAGTTGCCGGTGATGCACACGTAGCATTAGATGTCATTACAACTGTAACAACATCATTGTTATTAAGCGATGAGGAAGTAAATGTAGCGCCTGTTCCGGCATTGGTGCCGTTTACCTGCCATTGATAAGTTGGTGATGCGCCGCCATTCGTTGGAGTGGCTGTAAACGTTACAGCAGTGCCTGTGCAGATCTGCCCGGCAGGAACTGCGGCAACGGTAACTGATGGAACAACGGTTGCTGTAACGGCCATCGCAATGGCAGTTGAAGTGGCGGCAACTGGCGAAACACAGGGTGCATTTGAAGTAAGGATAACTGTAACATTGTCGCCATTATTAAGGGTGGTGGAAGTAAATGTTGCACCTCCTACACCTGCATTGGTTCCATTTACCTGCCACTGGTACACAGGGCCAACACCACCATTGGTGGGTGTTGCTGTAAAGGTTACACTTGCTCCCGAACAGATAGCCCCTGATGGACTTGCCGCTATAGTTACAGATGGTGCAACAACCGGGAAAATGGTCATTGTTAAGTTATTTGATGTTGCCGTTGTTGGAGATGCACAACCGGCACTTGATGTCATGACCACAGAAACCACATCACCATTATTTAGCGTGGTTGACGTAAATGTTGCCCCGTTACCGGCATTGGTTCCGTTTACCTTCCACTGGTAGGTGGGTGCATTTCCGCCACTGGTTGGTGAAGGTGTGAACAGGATGCTGGTACCGGCACAAACAGGTCCCGAAGGACTTGACGAAATGCTTACAGCTGGTACAAGCGTTGAGTTAACGGTTATGGTTATAGCGTTGGAAGTTGCTGTTAGCGGCGAAGCACAAACAGCATTTGAGGTCATGACCACTGTTACCACATCATTATTATTTAAGGTGGTTGAGGTAAAGGTTGCACCCGTTCCGGCATTGCTTCCGTTTACCTGCCACTGGTAAGTTGGTGATGCACCACCATTGGTTGGGGTAGCTGTAAAGGTAACACTGGTGCCTGCACAAATTGGTCCTGCTGGGTTTGCAGCTATAATTACTGAAGGAACAGGCGCCGGAGTTACCGTTATTGTAATATTATTGGAGGTGGCCGTTAACGGCACTGCACAATTGGCATTGGAGGTCATTATAGCATGCACCACATCACCATTATTTAATGAAACGGTAGAAAAGGTAGAACCGGTTCCGGCATTGCTGCCATTTACCTGCCATTGATAAGTTGGTGATCCGCCCCCATTGGTAGGTGTGGGTGTAAAGGTAACATTGGTACCCGGGCAGATAGCTCCCGAAGGACTTGCTGCAATGGTTAACGAAGGTGTTACGGATGGAGTAACCGTTATGTTTATGGTGTTGGAAGTAGCAGTTAAAGGAGATGCACAAAGCGCATTAGAGGTCATGACCACCCGCACAACATCACCATTATTAAGTGACGATGAAGTAAACGTTGCTCCCGTTCCGGCATTGCTTCCGTTTACTTCCCATTGGTAGGTTGGTGTGCTGCCCCCGTTGGTTGGTGTAGCTGTAAAGGTAATACTTGCCCCGGCACAGATGGCCCCCGAAGGGTTCGCTGCAATGGTTACCGAAGGAGTAAGGGTAGGGTTAACTACCATAACAATGGCTGTTGACGTGGCCGTGGTGGGCGAAACACAGGTTGAGCTGGATGTCATGATAACAGTCACCGCGTCACCATTATTAAGCGTGGTGCTGGTAAATGTTGCACCTGTTCCTGCATTGGTACCGTTTACCTGCCACTGATAGGTGGGAGCTCCTCCCCCATTGGTTGGCGTAGGTGTAAATGTTACGCTTGTTCCGGCACAGATAGCACCTGATGGGCTTGCAGCAATTGTTACAGACGGACTGCCGCTGCTGGGCGTTACTGTTATCTGCTGCACATTGGGGAAGGTACAGGCTCCCTGCTGGTAGTTTAATGTTATATTAAATGTTCCCGCAGTGTTGTAGGTAGCAGTGGGTGTTTTGTTATTCGGAACGGTAGGCGTTGTTGAGTTGGGTAACAGCCAGTCGTAGCTGCTTGAAGGACCTACACCCAGCCCGGCAAGCGCCACCGGTTGCCCGGCACAAACAGGGTTGGGAGTTATTGTAAAACCCGGGTTGGTATTTTGTGTAACGTTTACTGTTGATGAGGCTGTTGCTACCTGTCCGCAGGCATCTGTTATTGTTGCCGTATAGGTAGTAGTAGTTGCAGGCGAAACAGAAACCGTTGTGCCTGTCATGCCGCCCGGCGACCATACATAAGAATATGGAGGAACACCAAAATTTCCGCTTGCTGTAATATTGGCACTGTTACCAACACATATTATCTGTGCCCCGGTAATAGTGGGTATCTCCACCGATTTACCTTGCACCGTCATTATCCAGGGTGAGTTGGCTGCAATGCAAAGATTACTGCACGCATTTCCTCCAAAGGGATTGCTGCGGTAAAACTTCATCCCGAACGTAAGGTTGTATGAAGGGCATTGAGGATTGGGAATACAGGATGATACATGCGAAAAAATAGAAAGGTTGTTTCCATTGCAGGCACCTCCCTGCGGCGGGCTCGGGTTACAGAACCAGAATGCCTGGGGATTACTTGGGCTCCTGCATGCCCCTAGTGAAAAATCCATAGCTCCTTCATCCATCAGGCAGCCGCTTATAGCATTGTAGTTAAATGAGAATAAGATATCTGTTATGGTGCAGTTTGCCGGAACAGGAACTGAAAGCATGTAAGGACAGCCGTTGGTCCAGCATACTCCCCCGCCGCAAGGCACCTGCGGCCCATACTGCGAACCCGGTATAGAGCCCAGGGGCAGATTATTTGATGAAGAAAAAAGTGGGTCGATATTTACAGGATAGACCCTGCTGCTGTCGTTAAGCCATTCAACCGGCACAATAACCGAAAGGTCTTTATCAGCCGAAAGCTCATAGCTGAGATAAAACGGGGCTCCGTTCTCATCAGCATCCCGCATAAAAGCGCGGTCGATGGTATAATATTCCTGCCCCCCGGCATCATTAAAGGTGATAGTTCCCTCATATTGGTTATCACCTGTTTGTGTGGACAGTAAAAAATCAGGCTTGATATCATCAGGGTAATCCAGCTTATCTTTAACAATAAGCCAGCCTGCAGGAAGGGATAAGCGCTCTTTTACAATAAAATTCGTTTTCACTTTTCCCTGCATGGCCTGCATTTCCATATCTATTCCCGGCCAGGCATCAAAAACTTTTACCCCATCAATGCCGGCAGAATAGTTGGTCCAGTTAGCTTCACCCATCGAGGTTAGTGTGCCTGAAACACCTTTATGCAGCAATTCAAGCTTTGTATTGAACCTGAATTCATGCCCCGGTGTTTTGATAGATACAACATGATGGATCACATCAATTTTTACAGGAAAGTGTTGATTTTCAGCAGTATAAACACCGGGAGCCGCCAATGAAATACGGGGGTCGAGGCTTACCCAGTTGCCTGCCATATCCCTTACGTGCATAGGTCCGAGTGATCTCTGCACATAAAAAGTCTGGCCTTTTGTTCCATTTTCTACAAAATAGCGCTCATCAGCTTTCCTGCGGTCTATCAGCTCGGTACAATTAACACAGGGTGAGTTGTAAGGATTTTTAGCGTACTCCGGGTGATCGCGGTAAGAAACGGGTATGCGTTCAGTGGCATCAGTGGTAAGCCTTTGCTCCTGCTTATCAGCCAGGTTGTAAAAATCAGGTTCTTTCGCCTCCATCATGTACTGGGCCGACACAGAAAATGAACCTAAGCCAATAAATATAAGGGGTAGTAAAACTCTTAACATCAAATAACCTGATTTCTACACAAATTTAAAGAAAAAACACTGATAAATAAAGGTATTTATCAAATGTAATTTTAAAAAAGCGACCTGAATACGTCTGCTAAGGCAAAAAGTTATAGATTATTGTGATAAAATATCGCTGATAATCCCTGCAAGCTTAGTAAGGTAAATTTCATCAACCGCATCAAATGCAGCAAGCGTTGCACTATCCACATCCAACACCATTACCACCTCACCGTTTTTAATAACAGGCACAACAATTTCCGACCTCGACTCAGAGCTGCAGGCAATATGCCCGGGAAATTTATCCACATCTTCAACCACAATGGTCTTTTTTTCTTTCCATGCTGTTCCGCATACCCCTTTGCCAAGTGCAATGCGGGTGCAAGCAATGGGTCCCTGGAAAGGGCCTAACACCAGCTCATTATTTTTAACAAGATAAAAACCTATCCATAAAAACTCAAAGCTTTGTTTAAGGGCTGCTGTGATATTGGCAAGGTTGGCTATAAGGTCATTTTCACCAGAAATAAGGGCTTGAATCTGAGGGAGAAGACTTTTGTATTGGTCTTCTTTTGTTGCGGTTTTGGGGAGTATTGTTAGTTCTTCGGACATAAGATTATTGATTATTGGAGTTACTCTATTGTTGTTTTTTCTGCCACAGATTACACAGATTTTCGCAGATTGGGTTCACAGATTTTTTAAATAATAAACCAAAAAAATATTCCATCCGTGAAAAAATCTGTGCTAATTCGTGTAATCTGTGGCATAATATCAATCCTAAAACCTTGCCGCCACAAAATTCAGCAACGCCTTCAGTGTTGTTTCTTTTTCTTCTATAAAACCGGTATGTCCCACGTTATCCAGTATCAATGCCTCGCAATGTTTGGGCATGGCAAGCTGGGGTAAAAGACTGTCTATTGGTACAACGGTATCCTGCTTTCCTGAAATAATAAGCACCGGAAATTTTGCCTCTTTTAAAACATAAGTGCGGTCTTTTCGGTTTTTCATACCCTCAAGGGTAGCCACAATTCCCTGTTGCGGTGTTTTGGCCGATAGGGCTATAAGTTCCTCTATTTCCTTTTTAAACTTTTCTCTGTTTGCGGGGGCAAACAGGTTGGGTATTACGGTGCGGATAAATACCATGGGATCATTTTTAACCACCCCAATGGCTTTATCACGGTCTTTCTTCTTTTCTTCTGAATCGGGTAAGGCAGTTGAATGAAAAAGGCAAAGCCCTTTCACCAGTTCAGGGTATTTCTCTGCAAAAGCAAGGGTAACATAACCACCCATTGAATGCCCGGTAATCACACAATTTTTTATGCCCAGGTGCTGCAGCACGGCATGCACCGCTTCTGCGTTCAGCTCCATTTCATGCACATAGCCTATGCAATCACTCTCACCATGTCCGGGCAGATCAATGCATACTACACGGAAATGCTTTTCCAGTTCCGGCACAAAATCTTTCCATATCTGGGTTGATTCAATAAAGCCATGAAGCAATACCAGTGTATCGCCCTTTCCTGAAATGGTATAGGCTATTGCCGCATCTCTGAATTTTATTTTTTCCATGTTTGATAGAACGCTGATTGGTTATGATTCTTAGGATTTGCGCTGATTAAAAAAGTGGTTGTAATGGTAGCTCAAATAAACTTATGCTAAAGTCCTGTTTATTCTTTAATTTTCGCCCTTTAAACTACAAATTTAGTAATGGCCGACAATATTTTCAGAACTTATTTTAAATCCATCATAGGGCATAAACCACCCGAAATGGCTCCCCCGCTCTCTAAATGGCTGGGAGGTATCGTGCGTGAGGTAAAGGATGACTCCATGACCGTTGAATTTGAGGTTACCGAGCAAATGACCAACCCGGGTGGCTGGCTGCACGGAGGCATGCACGCGGCCATTATGGATGAAGTAATAGGAATGACTGTTGCTGCCCTTGATAAAGAATTCCATTTTGTATCAGTGAATTTGTCGGTTGATTTTCTCGGAAATGTTAAGATGGGCAGCAAAGTGGTGGCAAAAGCTCAGCTTATACGCCAGGGTAGAAGGATCATCAACATGGCCTGCGAGATACACGATATCAATGGCAAGCTGCTTTCACGCTCCACTTCCAATATGGGCGTTACCGAGCAAGCCATGGATTTTAAACCTCGCTATTAAATGCAAAAGCTTTCGGCAGTTATCATCACCTACAACGAGGAGCGCAACATCGCCCGCTGTCTTGATTCGCTTGCCGGAATTGCTGATGATATTGTAGTGCTTGATTCATTTTCAACGGATAAGACCGAAGAGATCTGCAAACAAAAAGGCGCTCGTTTTTTTCAGCACAAATTTGATGGACATATTCAGCAAAAGAACAGGGTGATCACACATGCCGAATATCCTCATGTTTTGTCACTGGATGCAGATGAAGCATTGTCAGATGAATTGAAAAAATCAATACTTGAAGTAAAGAATAACTGGAAGAATGATGGGTATTATATCAGTCGCTTAACCAATTATTGCGGGCAATGGATACGCTACAGCGGTTGGTATCCTGATAAAAAACTGCGCCTGTGGGATAGCAGAAAAGGTAAGTGGACTGGTACCAATCCCCACGATAAGTATGAGTTGTTTGAAGGCGATAAAACCACTTCGCAACTAAAGGGGGATATTTTGCATTACAGCTTTTACAGCATTGATGAACATGTAAAGCAGGCTGATTATTTTTCTGCCATTGCTGCCAAAGCTCAATTTGAAAAAGGGAAAAAAACAAATTTCATTTTGATATGCAGCGCCCTGCAAATAAAGTTTTTCAAGCATTATATTTTAAAGGCAGGTTTTATGGATGGCTTTTATGGCTTTGTTATTGCAATGGTATCAGGCTATGCGGCGTTTCTTAAACAGGCAAGATTAAGGGAATTGTGGAAGAAAAGAATAGAACACAGATAACGCGGATCTAACAGGTTTGCACGGATAAAAAAATCAGTTTATATCCGCCCAATCCGTATCATCCGCGTTCTATTAAAATTAAAAACATGGATTCATTAACACATATTGTTTTCGGTGCTGCACTTGGTGAAGTGGTGCTGGGAAAAAAGGCCGGTAAAAAAGCCATGCTTTGGGGTGCAATTGCCAATACCATTCCCGACCTGGATGTATTTTTTGTTTTTGGCGACCCGGTGAGGGAGATCACTGTTCACAGAGGTATCTCCCATTCTATATTCTTTGCAGTGCTTATTGCACCTGTCCTTGGCTGGCTTATCAACAAGCTGTATAAAGACAAAATAGGATTTAAGGCATGGTGGTGGTTTTTCTTTGTTCTTATTATCACCCACCCTATGCTGGATTCATTTACTACCTATGGTACACAATTATTTCTGCCGTTCAGTGATTACCGCGTTGGGTTTAACAATATTTTTATTGTTGATATTGTTTATACATTACCGATGATAGTGGCCGCTGTGGCCTGCCTGATCATGAAACGCGATAATCCAAAACGGGTAAAATGGAGCAGGATACCTCTTCTTATAAGTGCAGGGTACGTTGTGTTATCATTCATCAGCAAGAGTTATGCAACCTCAGTTTTTACACAATCGTTCCATGAAAAAGGAATTGTGACCACGCACTCAACTGTTGGGGTCACGCCTTTTAACATCCTGCTATGGTATACCGTTGCCGAAGCAGACTCAGGATTTTACGTTGGCTATTACTCACTGCTTGATAAGGATAAAGACATTAAATATTCCTATATCAAACGTAACGATGATGTGATAGCCGATATAAAAAATGATTATGCTGTTGACCGCATGATATGGTTCAGCAATGGTTTTTATTCGGCTGAAAATGTGAACGGAGAAATTCGGTTTTTCACCTTAAAGTTCGGCACGCCGGGTTATGACATAGACGGCCCTATGTCAGATGCGGTACCTTTTTATTACGTCATTAAAAAACAACCCGATGGAAAAATTGTTATGGAGGACCATCGCGGTTTTGATAAGCTTGAATTAGGTAAAGCTTTACACCAGCTATATGACCGTGTGCTGGGAGATAAGAATGCGTTTAGAAAGTAAAAGAAAGGTAAGCGGTGATCTGGTAATCGGTGACCGGTAAACTACACAACTGATTACTGCTAACCGATTACCAATTAAATACACAACCGATCACTGATAACCGATTACCGATCACCAAATGAAATGAGAATAGCGGCTTTAATTATCTGTACTTTGTTTTCCTACGCCATCCACGCCCAGGAGATACGAGAGTACATGGATCTGCAGATACACCCTGCCATGCAGGTTCCTTATTCCTTTTTCGGTGATGGATTAACTGCTTTTGATGAGGCAAACCCACCAAAGCTCAGCTACAAGCACTTGCTTAAAAATATATGCTACAGCAATTACCTTAAGAATAATAAAGGCTTACGTATTATGGTAATAGGTGCGCTGACACATGAAAAAATGTGGAGCCGGAAAAGGCAGAAGAAAATGCTGCTGGAGCAACTGGATTATTACAAAGATTTTGCAAAAAACAATTCAGATGATTTTGCTATTGCCAAAACACCGCAGGAAGTAAGAGACCTGGTGCATAACACTACCAAAACCGTTATTATATTTTCAATTGAAGGTGGACGCAACCTGATCAATAGCCAGGAAGATGCCAACTTCTGGGCAGAGCAGGGAGTTGCTTTTATAACACTCATTCACCTTGTTGATTCAAAATATGGGGCTGCGGCAATTCGTCCGGGCTTAAGCACTGCATTAATTGACCTGAAAGGTGTTTTCCGCAGAGAAAAAAAGAGGCATTTAACCGAAGCCGGCAAACAAGCCATACAATGGCTTGCCAATGCCGGCGTGATGACCGACCTTACTCACATGAGCGATCTTACCCGCAAAGATGCGCTCGCCTATATGGAAGAAAATAATATTCCACCGCTTGTAACGCATGACATGTTCAAGCCTATACAAAACCACCCGAGGGGAATAGATGAAGAGGATGTTATAAAGATCTACCGCAATCGTGGATTTATGTCGCTTCCCATTAGCGGCGAGACGCTTAAAGCGTTTAAGCCTTCGGCAATATATAAAGCGAGGATAGACAGCTTAACCCGTTACTGCAATGGCTCCATTGATTCATATATTTTCAGCTACCTGGCGCTTAAAGCATTTATTGAAAGCAATGTTGGAGCTATTTTCAATGACCCAACACTGAGCATAAAAGATATGAATGAAAAGCAGCTCACAGATCTGTGCATTGGCTTTCAGACTGATTTTAACGGATGGGCCAATCACCACCGCCCGCGTTATGGCAAGGAAGGTTGCTATGAAATTGTGCCGGGAGTAACTTACGAAGACATTGAGTTACAAGGCATGTGCCACCCCGGCCATCTGGATTCGCACTGGAAATTAATGATAAAAGAAGGCGTAGATGTAGAGCCCGTTAAAAGAGCTTCCGAAAAATTTCTGCAAATGTGGCAACAGTTCCTTGACAGGAAAGGAGCGTTGGAGTGGAAACTATAACACTATAAACCCTACTGCACCACCGTAATATATAACGTAGTACCAGCTGCAAGCGAAACAGTGGCCCCGGTTGTGTTACGATAACTCACCTCTACCGTATTCGTTGCCGAAACCCTTGCATAGGCAATCACCAGGCCTCCTGCAATAGCACTGGCTGGCGATACCATTACTGATGCTCCGGTTGCAGCGCCGGTAATAGTATAGGTTTGAGCAGTTGTTGTGTTTGCAAGTATTGATAATGCCGCAGTAGTACCCGTACCCTTGATAACAGCAGCAAGGGAGGTACCGCTTGTGCCTAACTTTACTGTGCCATTTATATCCAGTTTTGCCGTGGGAGAAGTGGAATTAATGCCCACATTGCCACTGTTAGAACTGGCATATAACATTGCAACTCCGGCATTGTTATCCAGTGAAACATAAGCAGTGGGAGAAGCCCCGGCCGCGATATGCGCATTGTAGTAGCTGGTAGAACCTGTCTGTCCTAAATAAATATCATAGTTATTTGCATAGGCAAGAGGTATCTTATTGCCCAACCCGTTATAGGTATAATACCCACTGTTATGGGGAATAATAACATTGCCTGTTATATCCAGTTTCTCTGCAGGAGTGCTGGTGCCTATGCCAACATTACCGGTATTAGAACTGGCATAAAGCATAGGAACGCCCGCATAATTATCCAGTGAAACATATGCAGTGGGAGAAGCCCCGGCTGCAATATGCGCGTTGTAATAACTGGATGTGCCTGTTTTACCAAAATAAATATCGTAGTTATTCGCATAGGCAAGAGGTACCTTATTGCCCAACCCGTTATAGGTATAATAGCCACTGTTATGGGGAATAATAACATTGCCGGTTATATCCAGTTTCTCTGCAGGAATGCTGGTACCTATGCCAACATTACCGGTATTAGAACTGGCATAAAGCATAGGAACGCCCGCATAATTATCCAGTGAAACATATGCAGTGGGAGAAGCCCCGGCTGCAATATGCGCGTTGTAATAACTGGATGTGCCTGTTTTACCAAAATAAATATCGTAGTTATTCGCATAGGCAAGAGGTACCTTATTGCCCAACCCGTTATAGGTATAATAGCCACTGTTATGGGGAATAATAACATTGCCGGTTATATCCAGTTTCTCTGCAGGAATGCTGGTACCTATGCCAACATTACCGGTATTAGAACTGGCATAAAGCATAGGAACGCCCGCATAATTATCCAGTGAAACATATGCAGTGGGAGAAGCCCCGGCTGCAATATGCGCGTTGTAATAGCTGCTTGTGCCTGTTTTACCAAAATAAATATCGTAGTTATTTGCATAGGCAAGAGGTACCTTATTGCCCAGCCCGTTATAGGTATAATAGCCACTGTTATGGGGAATGATAGTATTGCCTGTTATATCCAGTCTCTCTGCAGGAATGCTGGTGCCTATGCCAACATTACCGGTATTAGAACTGGCATAAAGCATAGGAACGCCCGCATAATTATCCAGTGAAACATATGCAGTGGGAGAAGCCCCGGCTGCAATATGCGCGTTGTAATAGCTGCTTGTGCCTGTTTTACCAAAATAAATATCGTAGTTATTTGCATAGGCAAGAGGTACCTTATTCCCCAGCCCGTTATAGGTAAAATAGCCGCTATTATGGGTAATGATAACATTACCTACCACGTCCAGCTTCTCTGCCGGATTTGGAGAGTTTATACCTACATTCCCGGAAGTGTTCCTGATCCTCATGTTTTCTGCACCGGCAGTTTTAAAAACAAGGTCCACTCCATCTGTTGTTCCAACAAAATTTGGTCCGGCTACAGTTGACCCATTTCCGGTGAGCGCCCATCCGCCGCCGCCACCGCCGGAAGACCATGTTGGGGGTCCTCCCGGACCTGCTGAAGTAAGCACTTGACCCGCAGTGCCCGCACTTCCGTTTGGCATCAGCGCGCCATCAAATTGAAGGTGACCACGGATATAGGCAGGAACACCTGCATCGGTATAAACACCCCAGCGCACGCTTCCATCATAATAGCCAAGAAAGCCTGCACCGGCACCATCATACCCCCTTGCACCAACAACTGCTGCTGAGCCTGCGTAATCCTGGTAACTATATCCAGCCACTCCTGCAGAATACGGATTACCCCAATATGAATAACCCCTGATCATAGAGGCAACACCGCCTATAGACCAATCTGTCCCGCTTGCATTGCCCTCATTCAAAGCATAAATATTACTTTCTCCAGGCACTTTTGTGTTCCTGTAAACATATAAATTATCGGTGGCTAATGGTGCTCCGTTAATGCCAATCTGACCGGCTGACGCAATTCTCATTCGCTCTGTTCCTGCTGTTTTTATAACAAGGTCTACCCCATCTGCTGTACCTATAAAATTACTTGCTGCTGATGTTCCGGTATTACCGGTTAAACTCCATGCGTTAAGCGCGCCATCCGCACCTGTAGCACCTGTTAGTCCGGTAGGGCCAGTCGCACCGGTAGCGCCATTATTTCCGGCAGCACCGGTTGGGCCAGCAGGGCCCGTTGAACCATTTGAACCATTACTTCCTGTGGCTCCTGCAGCGCCAGTAGGACCTGCAGAACCAGTGGCACCGTTTGCACCAGCTGAACCAGTTGGTCCCGCTGGACCAGTAGAGCCATTAGCACCATTACTTCCTGTAGCACCTGTTGGGCCTGCACTTCCCGCAGCACCTGTAGGACCTGCTGGGCCAGTTGAACCGTTTGAGCCATTGCTTCCTGTAGCACCTGTTACACCGGCATTGCCTGCAGCACCAGTAGGTCCCGCAGGACCAGTAGAGCCATTAGCACCGTTACTTCCTGTTGCACCTGTTGGGCCAGTAGAACCATTTGTACCAGCTGTTCCTGTTGGGCCCGCAGAGCCTGTTACACCAGCTGCTCCTGTTGGGCCTGCTGCACCTGTAGCACCATTTGAACCATTACTTCCTGTAGCTCCTGTTGCTCCAACTGCTCCCGCAACGCCAGTTGGCCCGGCAGGACCAGTAGAACCATTTGCACCATTGCTTCCTGTTGGACCCACAGGACCGGTAGCCCCTGTGACTCCATTGGTTCCTGCTATCCCGGTGGGGCCGGCAGGCCCTGTTGCTCCATTATTACCATTCGTGCCATTTATTCCATCAGCACCCGATGGACCGGTTGCACCTGTTGCTCCATTACTTCCGTTAGTTCCTGCTATCCCTGTAGGACCGGCAGGCCCTGTTGCTCCATTATTACCATTCGTGCCATTTATTCCATCAACACCTGAAGGACCAGTTGCACCTGTTGCTCCATTACTTCCATTGATGCCCGCTATCCCTGTAGGACCGGCAGGCCCTGTAGCTCCATTATTACCATTCGTGCCATTTATTCCATCAGCACCCGATGGACCGGTTGCACCTGTTACGCCATTACTTCCGTTAGTTCCTGCTACCCCTGTTGGGCCGGCAGGGCCGGTGGCTCCATTATTACCGTTTGCACCAGTTGAACCTGTTGCTCCTGTTGTTCCATTTAAACCATTAGCTCCATTCGCACCCGTTGCACCGGTAACACCACTTAGTCCATTAGCACCAGTTGGGCCGGTAACGCCTGTAGGGCCCTGAGGGGCTTCAAATTCAACCCAGTTGGTTGGATCATTGGCAGGATCTGTACCTGATACAAAAGGTGAGCCGCTCTGAACTACCCACATTGAATTTACATTTGGATTAGAAGATGATGGAGCAAACACATAATCATTAGGATTGTAGGTTGTGCCGCTTACCCAATTACCCTGGTTGTTTAAACCGGTACCAGCCGGACCTTGCGGACCAGTTGGCCCGGCGGGACCCTGTAACCCCACCTGTATACCATCCAATGCGCCCGCTTTTTTTGCATATAATGCAAAAGGCACGGAGATAAATTGCATAGTTCCCATATCTGTGTAAGATGTTCCTCCGTTCACATCCATCTCCACCTGGAAATAATAAGGTCCAACTCCCCAATCAATAGTATTGAATGTACCGCTTATAACTGACCCACCTCCTATTTCAATATTGAATAAGCCAAATTGACTTGTAAAAGGTGAATGGCTTTCCTGGTAAACAATAGTGCCATTGTTTCCGCCTTGTCTTATGCTAAGTCTCAGACCAATTGTCTGGTTGGCAAGTTCTATACCGTTAGCATCACGGGCCACTCCCTGGTAATTTACTTTTTCAGGTGATTGCGAAAAAGCAAGGAGAGCTATACAAGAAAATATAAAGAGAAGTAGAATTGATTTCATTGGAAAAGGTGTTGTCTATATAGCCATTTCTTATGGCTATATAGACAAAGGTATAGCTTTTGCTGAAATCAAAAGAATATGAGTTACAACAACTTATAACACACTATTCTTTTTTCTTTACTACTTCAAAGTTCTTATACAACGTTTCTCCATTTTCATCCACAAGGGTAAGCAGATGCTTGCCTTCTTCGGGGTTGAGGCCAACCTGGTGGATATTTGTTGTCTGCCCTATAAACGTATTATCGAGGTGCCAGAATATGGTTGTTGATGGCTTGCGGTGGGCCGCTTCAAACACCACCTCACTTTTGCTGCCATCAAGGTTGGTTGGCACATACACAATAATGTTTTCGTGCGGATAAATGAGCTCCATATTCTTCACAGGATTTTCATCCGTGCAGCCCTTAAGCATGGGAGGCAAGGCTTTGTAAGAAGGATTTTTTGATCTGTAATACCACTCCATTGCTGGTGGAAGCACAAACCAGTTTTGATGAAGCATATCATTTACGGGAAAGCAATTACTGTTTACGCGGTACAGCCCGCTTTTATCAAGGTGCACAAGGCGGTGATACGGGCAGGCTTCTGTTTTTAAACCGGAATGCTGTATCCTGATCGAGTCAATTTCTTCACAATATAATCCTACACGCTGGCCGCTTTTATGGCATACGGCAACCTTTTCAAGGTCATCATAAGGCATAAGAAAACGTTGCCCTGCCGGCAACAAGCTAAAAACATCAAACATCAGCGGTGCAGCAACGCTGATACCTGTGAGCCCCGGCCGGCCTTCACCATCCGCATTTCCTATCCATACTCCTACCACATATTCAGGAGTTGTTCCTATCGCCCATCCATCACGAAAACCAAAGCTGGTACCCGTTTTCCAGGCAATAAAACCAGACGAAGCAAATGCCTTCCATCCCGCTTCAATATCAGGACGGTTCACTTCCGCCATTGCTTCATAGGTAAGATATATTGAGCCTGCACTTACCGGAGAATTTTCAAGAGCTGGCTTTTTTTTCTCTCCACCAGAAAGAGCCGGGGTGAGGCTCGACTCTCTAAACTCATCACCTCTGAAAACCGGGTAATGATTTAAAGTACGTGAAAGTGATGCATATATTCCGGTAAGCTCCCAGAGGCTTGCTTCAGCACCCCCCAGAATAATTGATAACCCATAATGCCGCGCATCATGGGTTAGGGTTGTCATTCCAAATTTTTGCAGCTGGTAATGGAATTTTTCAACACCGTGTTCACGTAACATACGCACTGCAGGAATATTTAATGATTTTGCGAGTGCCTGTTTTGCCGGAACAGCGCCCTCATAGGTAAGACTAAAATTCTTTGGGGTATATCCTGCTATCTGGGTTGGTATATCCGGTATAAGTGTGGTAGGAAGAATTTCTCCGTCGTTAAGCATGGATACAAAAAGCAGGGGCTTCATTACACTGCCGGTACTGCGGGGAGCAGTTATAACATCTACCTGGTTACTGTGCTCTTTTCCGCAATCGGTATTGCCCACATAAGCAACTACATTTCCGGTTTCCACTTCCAGCACAATAACAGCAACGTTATAGATCTCATTATGCTTTAGCTTCAAATAATGATTATTTACCTTTTCAGTAACACGTTGTTGAATAGTGCCATCAAGGGTGGTATTTATTTTGTTGCCTTTACTTGAATTAAAAAAATGGGTAAGCAGGTGAGGCGCTTTCTGCGGAATATCAAGCGGCTTTTCGGGCAAGGGCTCCTGCTGTGAAAGCTCAGAAGTTGTTTTATCAATGATGCCTTTCTCCTCCAGGCGTTTTAATAAGCGGTTTCTTTTTTGCAGCAGCTTATCGTGATTTTTCCCGGGATAGATCAGTGAAGGTGCATTTGGTAAAACAGCCAGTGTTGCTGCTTCGGCCCACGATAATTCATTTGCATTCCTTCCAAAGTACCGCCATGAGGCGGCATCAAGTCCAACCACATTACCGCCAAAAGGTGCATTGGATGCATAGTAGGAAAGTATCTTATCTTTAGAATACGCTATTTCAATACGCGTGGCAAGCACCATTTCTACCAGCTTGCGGAAAATATTTCTACTGCCTGCTGGGCGTGAGATCCTTATCGCCTGCATGGTAATGGTGCTACCCCCGCTTACCCTGTGCAGTGAAGTGATATTTTGCCAGGCAGCCCGTAACATTGCCAGGGGGTTTACACCCGGGTGGCTGTAAAAATGTTTATCCTCAAATTCAACAAGGCATACCTTAAATTTTTCAGGCACTGAATCATTATGGGGAAAACGCCACTGCCCGTCATCGGCTATTTTAGCACCAAGCAGGTTGCCCGACCTGTCGTTAATAACTGTACAGGTAGGTGTATCAAATAATTTATCGGGCAGGCAAAACCAGTATCCAATTCCTAAGAGTATAAAAAGGATAAGTAAATGCCAGCGGTATTTTTTTAGCTTTTTCACGTTCCGTAAAATTCATTTTGAGCGAAGTGAGGAACACAAGATTCTTCACTTCGTTCAGAATGACAATTTAGTTACAATGGATCACCCGGCTTTACCACCTTCACCCATTTACCGGCCTTAGTTGCATTGATATGACCATCATACATGGCTTCACAACTTTGGGCAGGCAGGTAAAACTCACCAAGATAAGCAGCATTCAGTAAAACACGGTAGGTCACCGGTTTTTCCCTGCCTACATTAAAGTAGGTAAACACCCTGTCGTCGCGTATATCCTGGTAGGTAAAGTAGCTGGTGCCTTCCAGGTTAACATTTGCCGTTTCATCCATGCGGGTATTGTGTATCTCCCATCCCGAAGGGAATATCTGCGACAAAGCCATATTCTGATAATAAGATGTTATACTTGGATTGGTAATGCTTACCTCCGCCATAAAATCCATTCCCTGCTCTAACCGGCTAACATCAATTACTTCTCCTTTCATGTTACGGTAAGTTACACTCATCTTCAGGTTATTCTCTGCAGAAGTTTCATTTCCGGCTGCAGGGATCCCTTCCAGTGTCATCCTCACATACAGTATTCCATCGCTATGGTTTGTAACCTTCACCTTTCCACCCTGGTCACCCTTCACATTCATAGGCACCTGTGAAACAGGAAGCTTGGAAGTGATGGTTTCAGAAGCTGTACCATTAAGCACATACTGGTATTTCATCTGCGATGAAGTGCCATTTGTTCCGGCAAACTTGCTCATAGCAATAAGGCTGTAAGCAGTCTCCTGGGTAGACATCCAACGCTGATCCGACAACGCTTTTGATATTTTTTTCATCAGTGGTATTGCTTCGCTTTTCCTGTTCAGCAATACCATTGTTTCAAGTATCATGGCCTCATCACGTGTGCTGCTGCCATACGAATATCCCATTTCCGTATAATCAGGAATATAGATATTCATATCTTTTACCAGTTGGGTTGCTACTTCGGGTTGACCTGCTAAAACATATGCCGCAGCTAATCTCCAGCGGGCTTGCTGACTAAGCTTAGGGCGTTCACGCAAACGGTTCATCGCGCTCAGTTCGGGTGCTTTTGCAAGTGCAAGTGTATACAAACGGTATGCCTGCATATTATCATCATACTGGTAATAGTATCCTGACCTTGAGTCGGTAACCGGCGACCAGTTGCGTGCAACACGGCTCTGGTAGTTTTTCCATTTTTCCTTCATGCCCTGTGGCCATGCATATCCTTTAGCCTCTGCTTCAAGCAAAAAGTGTCCGGCATAAGAAGTACCCCAGTCACTGGCTTCTGTTTCCCCGGGCCAGTAAGATAAGCCACCATCTGAATATTGGAAACTTCTCAGGCGATTGATAGCCGCTTTAATATTATCTTCTATTTTAGGTTTCAGCCGGTTATCCAGCTCCATTACATCCGATAAAAATAACTGCGGAAATGCGCCGGAGGTAGTTTGCTCAATGCATCCGTGCGGATACTCAATCAGGTATTGCAGCCTTCTTCCAAGATCAAGGGGAGGCATATTTGAAAACTCAATAGTACCTTTGTTAGTGCCACTCACACCGGGAAGAGCATATGCGCTTTCCCAGGTTTTACCTGCTTCTACCACTGCTTCCACATAGTTTACCTGTTTAGGATTGGGATTACGCACATCAATTTCAATATTGTATTCGGCACGCTCTTTTCCGCTTGTGGCAACCACTTTAACAGTACCAACACCAACCATTTTCACTACATCCAAATCAAAGGTTATTACCTCATCACCGGGCTCTGCAAAGGTGAGCGTTTGTGTTTTGCTTCCGTTAACAATGAATTTCTCATTGGTTGAAACTTCAACTTTCACATTCTTTATGTTTTTCTCCATGGCAAAAACAGTTACCGGCAACTTAACCGATTCACCGGGGCCAACAACACGCGGCAGCGTGGCAAGAACCATTACAGGTTTTCTTACCGGAGTTGTTTCTTCATCTGTACCATAAGCGCCATCCTGCCCCGCTATTAACATTGTACGCACTGAACCAACATAATTTGGCATCTTATAAGTATGTGAAGCTGTTTTACCCTTCTCTAATTTGAAAGGGCCAAGAAATTTAACAACCGGTTTAAAACGGTTGGCTGAGTTTTTACCTTTCCCATTTATGCCTTCGTCACCACCTATTGCAAAAGCCTGTTCAATTTTTCCGCCGTATGCGCCTAATACCAGGTCATACATATCCCAGGTTTTTACACCCAGCGCCTCACGGGCATAGAATGAGCTCCATGGGTCTGGTGTTTTAAAACGGGTAAGATCAAGCAGACCTTCATCCACCACCGCAATGGTGTAGGTCATAGCTTTACCATTTTTTTCTTTTACTTTAATGGTCACGTTTTCTTCAGGAGCAAGCACCTCAGGCATGGTCATTTCAGGGTACAGCTTGGTATTGGGATCTTCCACAGAAATTGGAATAACACCATACATACGAATTGGACGGTCGTTGGCTGTTTGTGAATGTGGTTGCAATAAGGTTACATGCGCATACACGTTGGGAGCCATCTCAGGTGTAACTTTAAACTGGAAAGTTGTTTCACCTTTCTTCGCTTCCACCCAGTTCATCTGCAACACTTTTTTGCCAGATTCAATACTTACCAATGCACGGCCTTCGGCACCGGTTGGTATGGTAAGGGTTACCAGGTCGCCTACATTATACTTATCCTTATCACATGAAAAAGAAAGGATGTTTGCACCTGAGTTATCCTCATAGGTACGGCTTGCCCAACCCGGCCAGTCGATATAAATGGGGCTTCCTGCACTGTGACCACCTTCAAGGTCGGTTACACGGATCATAAACCTACCCCATTCAGGATACTCGATCTTGAAATCGTATTTACCTTTTCCGTTTGCGTCAGTAGCAATTGTATCACGATAAAACAGCTTGTTGTTATAGCTGCCCGAATAGTAGCCATAATAATTGGCACTTTCCCACCACCAGCTCCACTGCACTTTATATACTTCAACCTGTACCTGGCGTTTAGCCAAAGGCTTTCCTTCCGGGCTTACCGAAACAAAATTCACCTGGTGAATAGAATCGGTAAGCAGCATGTTATGATATTTATCACCTGTTGGCACTTTCACTCCCACATAGCACTCATAAGGTGAATACGGAATGCTGAAACGGTCGATGCTGTAATCACCACCTTCTTCAAATACACGGTTAACAAAGCTGGCTTTCAGCATACCGGGTGCTGCATCATGCACGGTAAGTGCAGGTTTTACTTTAGCATCACCTTTATCATTGATCTTATCATCAAATATAACCTGCTCCTCTGAGCTGAAGCTTTTCCCGGGATCCATAAAAACATACTCTTTAAATTTCTCAAACGACGTAAAGCTCTCTGTTAAAGTAACAGCAACTGTTGCACGCAGGTTGCGTGCAATTGCTCCATGCAGCCATTTAGCTGAAAGCGTACCTTCCTGGTCAGGCTTATCTACTGATAACATTTCAGTACCAAAATCCAATTTCAGTTTCAGGCGGTTTGGCTTGATGGCCTCAACACGCAGGTTCTTGCTGAATAATGCACCTCCAACACGGATGTTTGCCGTCCATGTACCGGTGGGCGCATTCTTATCAGTAGCTGTGCTGAAATTATAATAGCCATTTACACCTACTGATTGGGTGAGACGTTTTGCTATTTGTCCCTGTGGGTCCACAAGGTCCATCGTAACGGGGTGATTTACCGGTAACACCTTTTCTTTGTCTTCCAGCATAAATACCAGGAACAATGAATCGCCGGGACGCCACACACCGCGCTCACCATAGATAAATCCCTTTAAGCCCTTCTGCACTGGTTCGCCCGAAATATCAAATTTGCTCAATGAAAGCGAAGAGCCATCATCTAATTTTAAGTACCCACGCTGCCTGCCATTTTTTGCAATCAGCAGGAAGGGTTTACGGCTTACTTCAATGTCAGCAGTACCATTGTTATTTGTTTTTACCGACGTAATTAATTGCTGCTGAAAATCATAAACCTCAAGGGTTATTCCCGGCAACGGGTTTGCTGTACGCAGATCGGTAATTGCAAAGCTCATCGTTTTAGCTGAACCGGCTTTGGCAATTATACCCAGGTCGGATGCAAGAATGTTACGGCTAACCTTTTTTCCGTTATTATAATATGCAGGGTTACAAGGATTATCCCTCTGGCTGTAATCATAATCGCCACCATAATCATTGTAATAGTAATCCTCATCATAATCATTATAGTAATAATCGTCATAATAGTAATCACCATAATAATCATCTTCGTCCTCACTTTCTTCTGCTTCAAGCGGCTGGAGCTCTTTATTTTGCTTCTCTTCCCCTTCGCAGGTATACAAAGAATATTCCTGCCTGAAGCCTAATTCAATTTTATAGATAGCGCCTGGCTCAGTTTCTATAAGGTCGGCAAGGTCAAGCGAAAAAGCGTTCCATCTTCCATAATCGGTTTTGTTCAATGTTTTAAGGTCCACTTTCTTTTTCACCACGGTGCGACCTACACGTTTAAGCTGGCTTGTTCCATCGAGGCGGTTCACTTGCAAAAATTGAGCAATGTTATTTTCATAGATGCGGATAACTTTTACATCTACGGCGCTCAGGTTTACTGCTTCAAAAGGAAAGATCAATCCGCTTGAATTAGGGAGAATAACACCGTCGCCCAGCAAGCGCACGGCAGGCTTAAGCTCTTCAAACCGTACCTGTATCACTTCTTTCACTTCACATTTATAACCTGCAATATTTTTCACGCCGGGCTCAATAATGATGTTTTTAACACCACGCAAACGGGAGGTAGGATAAACACGCACTTCGTTGTTTTCAATAATAAAGCGCACAGGGCTGTCATCGGTAAAACGGATAATACCCGACAGGTCCTGTGTAGTAAGCAATGGGTCTGAAAAGAGCAGGCGCAGGTATTGCTCACCGCTTTGTTCCAGGTAATGCTCTACATAACGGAAGTCTTTTAAGCCGGGAATGGTAATAGTATCGGTTCCGTTTCCCTTAATATCAAATTGCTTGCCCGACCAGGTAACAATAACCTGTTGCTCCGTTTCAAGACGCTCAATGCTATCAATATCAAAATTGTGCTTTCTACGGTCGGCATTGTGGGTCCATTTTATGGGCAGGTTTTTACCGTTCTGTTTGGCTGAAAGGGTTTTTTCAATGGTTTCATTGTCGGATACATCAGAAGTTGACATAAAGCCATATACCTTATACCAGGAAAGGTTATTGTTATCCAAAGGTCTGAACCCATCGCGGTAATACCCAATGCTTTGCTCAATAACAGTAAAGTAGAACTCAAAAATGTCGAGGCCTTTTGGCATCTCCATCAGCTTTGAGATATAAAAGCTGGCGGTAAAATCCACGCCGGAAGGCAATGGGGCATCCGGCTTAAACACAATGGTGCGTTTATCCTCCCAATAGGCTTTTCCATTGATCCCTGGTTCGAAATCAAACAGGTCCTGCGTTATCTCCTCTCCGGGAGCTCCGGCCTTTTCATAATCGCCGGCAAGCCTCACAATAATACCCGATTCAGAAGAGATGAGGCCCGAAGTAAAGGCGGAGATGTAGGGTGCAAACTCAGGATTTACACGCTGTACCTCCCGTGTTTTTGCATTGTAATGCCTGATTATAACAATGAGTAAACACAATACGGCTGCAACAGCCAGGAGCCTGAAGACTTTTTTGTTTGACATGTTAGTAAGATGGATGGATGAGGTAAGCGTTCCTGCAAATCTATGAAATGCTTACCTATATAACGATGCCTTTCAAAAATTATTTTTTACGGCAAAAAATATTTCTTCCTCCCCCCTGTCAGGGCATAACAAAACCAAACAGGTATCAGTTCATGTTTTTGGTGATCTGTACATGGTGAGGTATAGGTGAAGCGATCTTATTTTGCTCAAAGGCCACCTTTATCTGTTCCTGCACACCAAAATACACATCCCAGTAATTGGCCGGGGGTGCAAACGGACGGACAGCCAGGGTTACCATTCCATCCCCTATCTTCAATACCGAAACCGATGGAGCCGGGGTTTTAAGCACCTTTTCATTGGCAGCAAATACGGCCTCAACTACCGAACGGACTTTGGCAATATCAGTAGCCGGATCTACGGCTATGGTAAGGTCAACCCTTAGATTGCCATGCCTTGATAAATTAACAATGGTACCATTGGAAACAGCTCCATTTGGCAAAATAGCGGTTTTGTTCTCTGGCGTTAAAATAATGGTATTGAATATCTGTATCTCTTTTACCTCACCAAACTGCCCCTGGGCCTCTATCAGGTCGCCAATTTTATACGGCTTAAAAACCAATATCAATACCCCACCCGAGAAGTTGGAAAGTGAGCCCTGAAGTGCAAGACCAACAGCCAAACCGGCTGCCCCAAGTATGGCTACAAACGAAGTAGTTTGTATACCCAGCATTCCTGCAACGGTAATAACAAGTAAAACTTTAAGAACAACGTTTATAAGGCTTTTAAAAAACGTCTGAAGCGAAATGTCCAGCCCACGATGAGCCATTCCTTTAGCGATCAGCCTGGTTAGCCAACCTGTAAGCCATAAACCAATTACCAATACTAATAATGCAGCTGCCACTTTTGGGGCATACGCCTGAAGACTGGCTATAAATTGAGAGGTTGCGGAGGTAAGTTTTTCGGTTTCCATGGGGTTAAATTTTTGTCAAATATATATTTTTAGCTATTTCATTCGAACTATCATTCCTGCTTAATAGGGTAGTTTAACTCAAGCGCTTTACCCAGGCATTTATTTGCAAAAAACGAGGTGTCTTTTAATGTGTTTGGTTGTAGCACAAAATGGTTGGGCAAAGGTTGCGCCGGAAGCACCAGCATATCATGCCTGCCTTTTTGTTTTTCTGACAGGAGAAGTTCAATTTTCCGGTCTTCCAGTTGGGCATATGTTCGGGCAGCAGGTAGTTCATAAACAAATTTATACCCTATTAATGAACTAAAAATCACACCTGAGGCAATAGTAACACCGGCTGATAACTTTCCGGAAAGCCGGGTACTGTTACCCACAACAAAGGCAACATATCCCGAAAACAAAATGATATAAAAGGCGATATGGGTATGGGCACGCAAAGGTCCGGATTCGCCCATAATAAATGAGGTAGGGAGCAGGCACAGCCAAAGGAAAAATAAAAAAACCAGTATTGTCTTTATTAGAGATCGCTTACCGGCTCTATTCAATACAGGGTAAAAACTGCCCACCAAAAAAGAGAAAACAAGTAAAAAAATCAGGTATGGCCATTTTTGGTACACAACAACTTTTATAAGTGTAAGCGCTGATTTAAGGGATGTAATAATTGTACCATACACAGAATTTACAGGAAACAGGGAACTCCGTGCCGCTGTTCCGGGAGCCAGCAACATAACCACCATTGCCGCTGCAAAAACAGAGAGGGCGAAACCTGCTTTGATAAACCGCTTATCTCTTTGGGTGAAAAAATAAGCCGTGACTCCTGCAAGAAGGATGAAAAATATGATGGCAAAATTTTCAGCAGAGGTTGCGGCATACAAACCGGCTATTAGAATAATAACCCATGAAAGAACGATGTTCTTGCCGCTAAGAATTTCCGATACAAGAAAGAGGGCAGCTAATACTCCACCAAAATACATAGTAGAAACATTGACCCAATAAAACGTGCTGAACTCGAAATTGAAGAACATAAAAGCATGAAAAATAAATGCCGCACAGTTTAACAACACCCATTTTTCTTCCTTCCAGGCTGGGAGCAGTTGCCTTAACAGCCTATATAATGCAGTAACAAAACCCAGGTATAAGAACAGTGTAAAATGAAACAATGTGCCGGTAAGCTCATATGTTTTAAAAACGATGTTGTTTAATAAAAGCGGGAAGAGCCTTGCCTGCCAGTGAACATATATTTTAATGACTGAATTGAAAATGCCGAATTGGTGGTAAACACTTAAAACGCCATAATCGTCAAGGGCCGGGCGGTTGTACCAGGCGAGTGAGAGAATATAAATAAGGCACAGAAAATTAAGCGTGAATAAAACAAATGTGATTTTTTTCAGGCTCATTTATCTCATGAGGTTAAGCAATCTAAAACACCATGTACTCCTGCGGATCAACCGGGTTTCCATTATGCCATAATTCAAAATGCAGGTGTGGGCCTGAAGAAAGTTCGCCGCTATTACCGATAATAGCTATCACCTCACCGGCTTTTACAAAAGTGCCTTCCTTTTTAAGCAGCACAGAGTTGTGCTTATACATTGATACAAGGTTATTCTCATGCTGTATGCCTATTACATAGCCGGTGTCGGAGGTCCAGTCTGAGAAAACAACGGTGCCGCTAAGGGCAGCCTTCACCGGCTCATTGGCCGGGGCGGTAATGTCAACGCCATAATGACTTTGAATGGGGTTGTATTTCTCTGAAACCAAACCTTTGAGCGGTGAAAAGAAAAAAACGGCGCTCATATTTTCTCCTTCCTTTTTGGATGTTGTTGAACTGGCCGAAAGATTATAACGGCTCTCCTGCTCCACTTCAGCCCTCAGGCTTGAGTCTTCGGGCGAAATATTCATATTCAGCTCATTCTTTTTTGCGCTGGTATCGGGTTTCATTCCAATGCTATCAACAGGCACCTGGCCAAGTAAGATTTTTCTAAGATTTTCGATATACAGGTTTTTAAGATCAAGTTCCCTCTGAAGTGAATCGGCCTTCATTACATTGAGGTGATATTGCCTTTTTGTTGTTCCGTCCGGGTAGCCGGGAATATACTCGCGCAGCGGGGTAAAAGCTATAATGTAGATGGTAAATGTTACCAGGAAAATTATTACCGAACCGAATACAGTAATAACATTCATGGGGGTAAGCGTAAGCGAGGCCTTTTCTTCAAAGGTATCCACATTCATTATCACCATCCTGTATTTATTGATCAGGCGCTTGTATAATTGCTTGCGGGGCTGTTCCTTATTTTCTTTTGCCATGTTGATGGTATTTTTTACAAAGTTAACAATAAGCAAGGCGTTAAAAAATTACTTATTGGATGTGTAAGATTTATTTTATTTTTAATGTACCTGTTATTTATTGCTGAGTATATTTGTAAAAATTATAACACGGGAACAATGAAAAAGGCGATCTTACTATTATCGGTAACCATACTGCTGACAGTTTACAGCACAAAAATACAGGCGCAGTTTGTTGGCACATTTTATATATCTGATGTGGTTGGCTTGCCTGATACGGTGCTTGTTGATTCAACTTATGCTTTCGGGTTTAAAGTATTTAATGCCGGAAACACCTCCTATAGCGGAACTATTGATTTTGATTTTTATGTTGACACCTTTACTCCGGGGGTTACACATAATTTTGGAACAGGGCAGGTAGGTAATTTCTTTCCGGGCGATAGCGTAACCATACCCATTAACTATACCTTTAGTGTAAGCAATAATGATTTTCATATTGGCGATGATGTGGTGGTGGTATGGCCACGCGGACTGGTGGGCAGCACCGCAATTGACTCTCTTGTATTTAATGTGTACATAGCGTATTATAATGGTGTTGAGGAAAACAAAAAAGCCAATTCCGACCTGAAGGTCTTTCCTAATCCGGCAAAGGATTTCCTGAGCTTTACTTCTGAAAAGAATACAATTGAAGAGGTGAAGTTGTATGATATGACGGGCAGGCTGGTGCTGCAAAGTAAGTCGCATTTAAAAGTGTTTACAGGGCATCTTACCTTCGGGGTTTATATTGCCGAGGCAAGGCTCTCCAACGGAATCATTACCCGCAAAAAAATTATGGCGGGTACTGTGACCGAATAGTTTACACCAGCTTCCTGATAATCTCGGATATCTCTTTTGCATTTTTCAATGTCATCAGGTGGGTGCCATCGGGCAGGGTAATATCTGCCTTTACATAGCGGTAAGGCAATAATTTATCTTTTTTACCATGGATATGCACCACATTTTCGTGCAGCACAGCGTTTTTCCAGGTAACCACCTTTTCAATGGCCCACTTAAAAAAATCAGGATCGGTGTCTGAAAGAATAGCTTTCATCAGGGCTTTTTCCGTTTCGGTTTCGGCGCCCATAACCCTGAAAGCAAGGGTACTGGGTATTTTAAACCTGCCCGGCGATACTACTTTATTCAGCTTCAGCCTTCCGGCCAGCCTAAAGTAAGGCGGCACTTCCCTGCCTGTTTTTGCTGAAGATATCAGGATGATCTTTTCGGTTTTTATAAGCTTGCCCACTTCCATGGCCATCATACCGCCAAACGAAAGGCCCACCAGAACGGGGTTTTCACTATCTATCTGGGTTGCAAGACGTGTGGCATATCCCTCCATGCTTTCGCGGGGAAGGGGTTTTACCCATTCAATAAATTTAACACAAAATCCTTCGAGGTCAAGGAATTGAAACACCCGGTGATCCGCGCCTAAGCCACTAAAAAGATAAAGCTGTTTCATCTTTTTTGTTTCTGAAAAATCGGAGTAATGGGACTACCCATTACTCCGATGAAAAAATGTCTTAACGCCCTGTAATACTGACCTTTTTAGAGCCCGTAAGCTTTCCATCGGCCGAAAATACCTTGCAGATATAAAGCCCCTCGGAAAGGGTTGATGTATTTACCGGGCTAATGCTTGCGTTTATACTTCCCGCCAAAACCTGCCTGCCGGTAATATCCAGTACGGTGTAATACAGTTGCCCCGGCTTATCCATGCTGATAACAAACTGGTCGTTTGCAGGGTTAGGGTAAATGCTGAATGCTTCTGAAATATTGGTTTCGTTAATGCCTGCCCCAAAGCAGCATTGTGCCGGGTCAGAAACAAAGGTGGCACTGGAAATGCTGTCGGTTACTGTGGCACTAAGGCTTACTGCATAATAGCCGATCTCTTTAATGATGTAATTATAGCGGTGAGCCATTTTATCCGAAGGATTTTGGAAGCCCGACTGGCTGGGTACAAGAAACCAGGTACCAAAACCATGTGCCCATACGCTGTCAATATTATGCTCTACATTGCGCTGGCGCAATGCTTGATATGATTGCAATGGAGTAATAACTGTTCCGTAACCATCTATTTCGCTCGCAATATCCGAAAAGCGTTTAAAATGTATTGAATCAATACCCGGGATAGGAATTAATCCGGGAGGTGCTTCCATCTTTACATCTATCACCGAAGTATCGGTATAGCTACCCTGATAAGTAGAAGGAAACTCAAAAATTGTTTGTGGATTTTGGAAATGCACATCAAGGTTAAGCCCGAAACCGCTGAAATCGCCAGAAAAGCCTGTTATTTCAACTACGCCGTTGGCACTGTCGGCAAAGCCCCAGCCGCCAAACTGCTCTACCGCAATAAATGCAGTTGGAAAATTGGCTCCTGATGAAATTGTAGCCGGATCAGCAAAATGGATGGTATTTCCCTGGCGGGTACGCAGTTGCGAAAAATCCCAGGTCTGGTTTGCGCCTGCGCTGCCCGGTGTAATGCTAACCGGAACAAGGGTATCGGTGCCCTGGTATATTGAATCATTGGCCTGCGGAAAATCGGCTACTTCAATAACGATTTGTGAAAAGCCCGTAAACATTGAAAAGCAGGATGTTGAGAGCAGTAAAAATTTCTTCATTGATATTTTTTTTGAATTTTAAGAGATGCGAAGGTAAGATAATTTGGTATTTCTTTTCTGTTTTATACTTTTGCACTCCCTTTCACAGAATTATATAGGTGAAACTGACCCATGGTGTAACTGGCAACACGTCTGATTTTGGTTCAGAAGAGTCTAGGTTCGAGCCCTAGTGGGTCAACAAAAATCCTCTCACGCAAGTGGGGGGATTTTTTGTTTATGGTCACTTTTTAAGTACCCATTTCGTCATGACGAGGGTTTTTCTCCCCGAAGCAATCTCATTTAGGAAAAAGATACTTCGTTTCCTCAACACACATTGTCAACCGATCAATGATGCCAATCTCCCCAATGTTAAGTAAATGTTAAGTAAATTACTATATTTAGCCTTCCTTAATTCTTACGCTCCTAATGCATACGCCTAAATTTCTTCCGTTTATCGCCATTATTTCTGTGGCGGCAACAACCCTTTATTCATGTAAAAAAGACAGCGCCATTGAGTCTAACACTCCAACCCCGTATGTGTGGACTGCAGTGGATTCACTTAAAATAAACCAGCTCCAGGTCATAGGCAGCCACAACAGCTACCGCCAGCATACCTATACCCCTATGTATAATTTTGTGCAAAACCTTACCGGTATCCTTCCATCGCAATATGACCCCAATGGATGGGATTACGCACATCTTCCCCTGCCCCAGCAGTTTGATGACTATGGCATACGTGCTGTTGAGCTTGATATTTATAACGACCCGGCCGGAGGCCTGTTTGCCACACGCAGGGCAAATGGATTTATCAATGAATCTCTTGCAACAGGCATCCCTGAGCTGCAGGGGCCGGGAATGAAAATATTGCATGTTCCTGATTTTGATTATATGACCAATTATTACACTTTTGTTAGCGCACTTACAGCAATAAAAGAATGGTCGTATGCGCACCCCAGTCATATACCACTTGTTATACATATTGAATCAAAAAACGATGGTGTTACATTGTCGAATTTCAATTTCACCGTTCCGGTTGATTTTGATGAAAGCGCGGCAGATGCCATTGATACCGAGATTAAATCTGTTTTTGGCGATGACCTGGAGAATGTGATAACACCTGATAAGCTAAGGGGAAATTACTCAACCCTGAGCGAAGCGGCCGAAAACGGGGCCTGGCCCCTGCTTGGCGATGCACGCGGCAAAGTACTGTTTGTGATGGAAGGACAAGCTGTTGACCCCTATCTTGCAAATCACCCTGTACTGGAAGGGCGGGCCATATTTATTTATTCAGAACCGGGCAACCCCGAAACAGCTTTTGTTATCCTGAACAACCCTGTACCCGACCAGGCCGATATTACCCAGGCTGTTGCCGCAGGATATATAGTACGGACCCGCGCCGATTCAAATACCGACGAGGCAAGGTCTGGTGATTATACCAATATGAATGCTGCCCTTGCAAGCGGGGCGCAAATTGTTTCAACCGATTATTACCGCCCCGACCCACGCGGCGTGGCCGGCGACAGCGGCTGGACCGATTACCACGTGCGTTTCCCAAATAATGAGCTGGCAAGGATAAATGCCATCTCGGCAGCGGATAAGCAAGGACTTGGAACAATAAAAGAGTAGGCGCTTTTGCTTTTGTGAAAAAAAATTTTCTACTTTGTTGATATGAAAAACATCCTTTCCGCGGTTATTATTCTTTCAACGCTTGTTATCATCTCATCCTGCAAAAAAAGAATATGCGATGAAAACCAGACCGCACAGCTTATTCTCACCAATCAAACCCTGCACCCTATACAGTTTTATTTTGACGGTGTTTATATGTATGATATGATAGAACTGACCAAGGAAACACTGGAAGTTAATGTTGGCACACACTACTTCGGTGCAAAGCTACAGGGTTCAATTTTCAGCGATACCCTTAAGTGGGACCAGGTGCGCACCTTTGCCGCCTGTGAGGAGAAAGAATATATTTTTGAGTAGGCATCACGCCATTGCAGGTTTTTCACCTGAAGCAAACTAATTTGTCACTTCGAGCGTAGTCGAGAAGCCAGAAATTATAAACTTCTCGACTACGCTCGAAGTGACAGCCAACCGATTACCGACAACCGATCACTGATTACCGCCTACCCTCTCCAATTATCAATCAACAATTAAAAATCATCAATCCTTCTCCCAGTCCATCGTGCGTTTCACTGCTTTCTGCCAGCCTTTATAAAGCTTTTCACGTTTCTCTTTTTTCATTACCGGAGAAAATTGTGCGTCGGGTTTTTTGTTTTTTGCCAGCTTGTTTTTATCATAAAAGCCAACGGCAAGGCCTGCAAGACAGGCCGCACCCAGCGCAGTAGTTTCAATAACTTTAGGGCGGTTTACTTTTACGCCCAGTATATCCGATTGAAACTGCATCAGCAAATTATTGGCGCAGGCGCCTCCATCTACATTCAATTCTTTCAACTTTACATTTGAGTCTATTTCCATTGCGCTCAAGACATCTCTTGTCTGGTAGGCCAGTGATTCCAATGTTGCGCGAATAATGTGTGATTTTGAGCTTCCTCTCGTTAATCCGAAAATTGCACCGCGTGCATACATATCCCAATAGGGTGCGCCAAGCCCTGCAAATGCAGGCACTACATATACACCACCCGTATCTTCCACTTTCATGGCAAAGTATTCAGAATCAGGTGCGGCATCTAAAATTTTAAGTCCGTCGCGCAACCATTGTATAGCTGCACCGGCGATAAAAATGCTGCCTTCAAGTGCGTATTCCACTTTTCCGTCAACGCCCCAGGCAATAGTGGTAAGCAATCCATTTTTTGATCTTACAATTTTCCCGCCGGTGTTCATCAGCATAAAGCAGCCTGTTCCGTAAGTGTTTTTTGCCATGCCCGGCTCAAAGCAATGTTGTCCGAAAAGGGCTGCCTGCTGGTCGCCGGCAATGCCTGCAACGGGTATAGCAGTATTATCAAACAGGTTTGTATCGCCATAAACGTAAGACGAGTCTTTCACCTGAGGCAACATAGATACAGGGATACCCAACTCTTTCAGCAGCTTTTTATCCCATTCTTTCTTTACAATGTTATAAACCAATGTGCGTGATGCATTTGAGTAATCCGTTACATGTACCTTGCCGCCTGTTAAGTTCCACAGCAGCCAGGTATCAATGGTGCCGAAAAGCAATTCACCTTTATCCGCTTTTTGTCTTGCACCTTTTACATTATCTAAGATCCATTTCACTTTTGTGCCCGAGAAATAGGCATCTATCACCAGGCCTGTATTATCCTTTACGTATTTTTCAAGTCCTTTTTTCTTCAGTGCATCGCAGATAGAAGCAGTGCGCCTGTCCTGCCACACAATGGCATTATATACAGGCTTGCCTGTTTTTTTATCCCAAACTACTGTTGTCTCACGTTGGTTGGTGATACCGATGGCTGCTATCTCGTTAACATTAATACCTGCAGATTTTATTACCCCTCGTGCAGTTTCCATTTGTGTTTCCCATATTTCCATGGGGTCATGTTCCACCCATCCCGGTTTAGGATAGATCTGGCGAAACTCTTTTTGTTCCACTTTTGTGATCTTGCAATCTTTATCAAATAAAATAGCTCTTGAGCTGGTGGTGCCCTGGTCTAATGCGAGGATGTATTTTTTTGTCATAACTGTATTTTGCACAAATATATAAGGTTATTCATATAATTTCTCTACCAGCGGACAAGTAATCCATATAACAATAGTTGCATCCTTCGGTAACATATTCTGGTCAAGCACATCAAGCAGGTGGATAGTATGAGTTGGGTCTAACCAAAAGCCCGATTTCTGATAAAACGCCTTTGCTTTTTCCTTATATGTTTCGTAGGAATAATCCAACGGCCGGTGGAGCGAAACATTTTGTTTTAGTCCATACTTGTAACTTAAATATGGAAAAGTTTTATTGCCCCCGGTGGTAACTCCTGCCAAATGATCTTTATTGTTTGTTTGGTCAATAATTTTTAAAAAGCAGTCTGCCATATTTCCTGATGCCACGGAAAATATGTGAATTACCTGCTGGCCAGCTAATTTACTGCAACAGTCATTATATACTTCTGCATATGGATTGCCACCATTCAAATCAATATGTCCACCAATCCCCAGGGTTGTATATTTTTTCCCGCCAAAAAATTTATAAAATGAAAAGCGAAGCATCTGTTTCCAGAAAGGGCCGCTGATTACTTTTATCTTTTCCTCTTTTAAATACAAATTTCGTTTTGCTTCAGTAAAAGGATTTAGCGGCGTTTCCTGCTCCAGAAAAAGAAGATTCATTTGCCGGTCTTTTTCCAGGCTTAAATTGTATGCATTCAGTGCATGAAAAGTTTGCGCCCCGGGATATGAGAATGCAACCAGCGTTTCAACGTTTTCATGATCTTTAAAAAACTGCCGCAAACGAAACGTTTTATTTCCGCCTACTAAGTCAAGCCGGTTAACAAATAAATTAGCGTATCCGTTCCAGCCGCCTTTTATTTTTTGTAATAATTCATCCATTGAAAAATTATTGCCTGAAATTTTTTTCTGCCCAGCGCCCTATGCGAACAGCAGCGTGTCCGGTTCCCATAATAAATTTTTGTGCAGGCCCGTAATGCGGTTCAGATAAAGCGCCCACAATAAATAAATTTTTTATACTGGTTTGAAAATCGAAATCCAATACCGGAAAATTATCTTCGGATTTAATGCTGTTAAGTAACGGAGCCTCCACAAATTTTAAATTATTAATATCAATTTTATAACCTGTTGAAGCAACAACACCATCAAATGTAGTGTTCAGCTTTTCAGAATAAAATTTTTCTCCGTTCCACGTTAGCCCGATATTATCAGCATCATCATTTATTTTTTTAACGGTATCACTCATTATCTTCTCCTTTAGATTCGGAGTAATTGCAGGTCTCACAAAAATTTTTGTGAATTTTTTTCTTGCCCAGTAGGGGAGAAAATAAAAATAAGGGGAAAGGTTCAGTGCAAGCTTAAAGATGGGTGTGGGTAAATTGAGTGGCTCAGAAAAAAAGAAAGGCGGATTACGGGTAACCCAGGTAATGTTATTCTGTTCATATAAATGAACGATCGCCTCCCCTGCTGATTGACCCGCACCGATAACCAATACATTTTTATTTTTCCAATCAGTATATTTATGAACGTTCCAGGTATGGATCAGATCAGGTGAATTGATTTTTTGCAATGTTTCAGGCAGGTGCTTATGCGCTTCTATTCCGTTGGCAATGATCACTACTTCCGATTCAATTTTATCCCCGTTTTCCAATTCAGAAATAAATTCATTCCCGTTTTTTGATAATTTAACTACATGCTGGGGAATAACGTTATATTTTACATCCGACTCAACGAACCTTAAATATTTTCTGAAAACATCAATTGGCAATTGATAGCTCATTATCTTTTTTGCCTCTTCTTCCGTGTAATTGTTATAAATAAAATCACGGACATTATATTTATCGTTTGGCTCATAGATCTCACTGCTGTGCCAATCCGACCGTATTGACATGGTATCCAAGGTATGATCATACCACAATGAAAACGTTTTGCCTGCAATGGCAAAAGGAATTTTTTTCTCATGCAATGCATTAGCAATGCTTATGCCATAAGGGCCTGCACCAATTATAAAAATTTTAGTTTTCATCTTGCTTGTAAGATAATTTCATCAACGAATAACGTCCTGATAGCTATCGGGAAGGTGCGAATATACAAATTACACAATCTGTTCTCCTGAGTTTATAACAGCCGGAGCCAACCTTGAATTCCAGAAGATAAACGCAACTGATGAAAGAAATGCGATATGTGTAAGCACAAGCTGGACAGTGTGATTTATCGGAAGCAGGTAAATAATAATAGGAAAAAGCAAGAGACGAACATTTTCAACTATAAAAGGCCAGCGCTTGTTTTCAAACAAAGTACCCATAACTGTTAATGTTAAAATAAGATATACTGCCGCGCTTAAATTTTTCCAGAACACCATTTGCTTTTCAACGGCGAGATAGGTTACCACTACAACAGTAAGCACAGCAAACTGCACCAGTACATACCTGTTAATAGCAGGATTATAAACAAAGTCAAACTTACTGTAGGTTTCCGGCTCCACCTTTTGTGGGAACTCCTGTCCGCCCTGCTCAGCGGGTTTCCAGCCCGGATGCTTGAAAAACAATTTCACCTTATCTCTGGTGCGTGAAAAGGGCCTGGCAATTTTAGCAAGGTCAAAGAAGTAATGTACATTGGCCCATGCAGGGTTCCAGCTTTTCAGGGGTGAGGTGGTGCCATATACTACTTCCTCCTTTTCTTCTTCAAAGGTGCCGAACATACGGTCCCAGATAATGAACATACCCGCATAATTTTTATCAATGTACTGCGGGTTGCGTCCATGGTGAACGCGGTGATGCGAAGGCGTATTGAGAAATAATTCAAGGAAGCCGAGCTTGCCAATGTATTTGGTATGTATCCAGAATTGGAAGAGGATATCAATACCGGCAATGATCAAAAGTAATTCGGGTTTAAAGCCGAACCAGGCCAAGGGGAGAAACATGAAAAATGTCATCATGGCAAAAAACCAGGGTTGGCGCAAAGCAACAGTGAGATTATATTCTTCACTGGAGTGGTGTACAATATGTCCGCCCCAGCCTATATTTACCACATGCCCGAAGCGATGGGCCCAGTAAAAAATAAAATCAAACGCAAAGAGCAGAACCAGTCCTGTAAAGAGATTGGAAGGCATAGTGTAAATGCGATACTGAAAAACCCAATCATAAAGCATCAGCAAAAAGGCACGGGTAAATACACTCATTACCTGCTCACCTATACCAATATTCAGGTTGGCAATGGAATCATTTAAACGGAAAGAATTTCCTTTTTTCTTTTTGTCAACAAGTACTTCAATCCCGATAAGTAAAAGGAAGAAGGGAATAGCGAAGATGATGTAATTGATGTTCATGCTATTTAATTTTTACTTTCAAAAATACCGGCTGATGATCGGAAAACTGGAAGTTCAGATCAGTATTCTTCACCTGCAACACCTCAAGGTTTGGTGATACAAGGTAATAATCGATCAGGGTCCTGTCTGTTTTTTCGGCATCAAAAGCAAACAACAAGCTGCGATTTGTCGGCACAGTGTTATCATAGGCCCATGTCCAGCCCTGTGGCATAAACCCTGCATCAATATTTGCATTTTCTGCAATATCCACATCCGATTTCCAGAATAGTTTGGCATCAAAACCGGGAGGACATTGGTTCCAGTCGCCACCCACCACTACATAATTTCCTTTTTCAAATTCATTTACCACAAACTTCTTCAGTAGTTCCATTTCCATTTTTTTCAGCTCACCTGTTTTATCGTAGGCAGAGTTATGGGTGTTGATGGCAAGAAATTCCTTACCTCCGGCAAGCGGAATACGGTGCACAAGAAAACAACGGTCAAGAAAATAAATGCTGGTTGGCCATGAGAACTTTGAATCATATCCATAACGGGTAGCACTGGTGGGCTTAAACTTTGAAAACGAAGCAAGTCCCGCTATTACCTTCCCCATGGGATTAGTATAGGGTACAGGAACAAATTTTACATCATAATTTACCGCAAACGAAAAAGCATGATCTGGTAATTGCTTTGCCATTTCCTGCAGTTCATTGATCTTGTGGCTGCGGTGTGCCAGTGTATCCACTTCCTGGAAAAAGAAAAAATCAACACTGTCATTAGATTTCGCAAAACTGTAAATTCCGGCAAGGTAATTATCTACATCTTCTTTTGGAGAAACAACCATTTTACCCCCATCATAAAAGAAATCGGCCTTATTGCCAAGGCCTCCGTAACCTACATTCCAGTTCATGAAAGTAAAAATACTGTCGGGCTGGCCGGAAGCATTTCCACGTATTGCAAGCTTTATTTCCTTCTCCGGTTTAAAATCGGTAAGTGTGCCGAACAGGAGGTTTCCTACTATCCACAATACGCCCAGCAATACAATTAATAAAACGATCTTCAGTATATTTTTCAAGGTTTGCATAAAGAAATTTTGGTTCATCCAAAGGTAAATATTTTTCATTCTGATTAATAACAGTAAAAAGCTACTTTTGCTTTTCTTCAAAACCCCAATAATATGAAACACCAGGACCTGAAATGGACAGCCTCTGATGGAATTGAAATTTACGGACAATGCTGGCTTACTGATGCAAAACCAAAAGCTGTAATAGGCATTGTACACGGTATGGGCGAGCATAGCGGGCGCTATGCCCACGTAGCAGCATACCTGGTTGAGAATGATTATTCCGTTATTGCTTATGACCATCGTGGACATGGTAAATCAGGTGGAAAACGTGGACACACTCCATCTTACGACCTGCTGCTGGATGGAATTGCCAACCTTTTAACACAGGCCGATACTATTGCTCCAGGCGCCCCAAAATTTATATACGGGCACAGCATGGGTGGAAACCTGGTATTGAATTATGCCTTGCGCCGCAAACCCGCAATTGCTGGTGTTATCGCTTCATCGCCCTGGCTTAAATTAGCTTTTGAACCGCCAAAATTTGAAGTGGCATTGGGCCGCTTTGTAAATAATATTTTCCCCGGCTTTACCCAAAGCACCAAGTTGGATGTAAATGCAATCTCGCGTGATAAAAAGGTAGTGGATGCTTATGTAAATGATCCTCTGGTACACGATAAAATATCCGCACGCTTTTTTGTTGAAGTATATGCAGCAGCAGCCTGGGCGCTTGAACATGCATCGGAAATGAAGCTTCCTTTGTTACTTTTCCATGGTACCGAAGACCAATTAACTTCGCCCGAAGGCTCAAAAGAATTTGCCGAAAAGGTAAAGGAAAACTGCACCTTCCGCCTATGGGATGGCTTTTACCACGAAACACATAATGAGCCAGAAAAAGAAGAAGTGTTAAAATACATTGCTACCTGGCTAAACCAATACAGTCCTGTATAAAGACGATATTGTTACTTCCCGGCTATCACCTTGTAAATGATAACGCCTCCAAAAATAATAAGGGCGATACCCGCCACTTTTCTAATAATGTGCTGGCGCTCACCTGAGAAAAATTTCTTCGCTTTTGATGCAAGATAAATTTTCAGCACATCAAAAGCGAAATAAGTAAGCACAACCGTTGAGAGATAAACTACAACCTTTGATGTTTCGTTATTAAATTCAGTAATTGCAAGGGTTACCGTAGCTATCCAGAAAAAGATAACGGAGGGGACAGAGGTATTGAAAATAAATCCCTTTACAAATAATTTTATTCCGTGTGCGCCGGTAATACCTTTGGCTCCCACTATCGTTTCTACTTTTGGTTTTGCAAATATTGAATGGGCACCATAAGCCATCAACAAGATACCACCCACCACGCCAAATATAATTTTGTATTTAGGCTCCTGCAACAGTTGTGCCATCCCGAAATAAGATAATGCTATACAGCAAATGTCACTGAAAACAATGCCGGCATCAAGGATAAGCGCGGCTTTAATGCCTTGCGAAACACTTGTTTTAATCAGCATAAAAAAAACAGGACCAACAAAAATGGTTAGTACAAGGCCGAAAAATATTCCCTGCAATAATGCTTCAGACATAGTGCTGCTTTACAAAGTTCTGCCATTCGGCAAGCTGTTCCTTTTTTAATACGCGTGGAAATTTATTCTGACCTCCTTCTTTTCCCTTCGCTTTCATCCATGCATAAAATACATCGGCAGGAATAATCTCAACCAGTACATCTTTCAGTGCATGACCGCGCTCCACTTTATAATCATCATTCAGCTCACACAGCTTGCTGTCTAACTTATCCCTGAATACGTTGGCATCGATCGCATCATCTGTTCCGATGAACCATTGATGCGCAAACAGGTTGCCATACGCAACACCGCTAACAGTAAATTCCTTGATGTTGATGTTTAGCTCCTCTCCCACACTCCTCACTGCCTTGTTCATATTATCAACGCTTAAATGCTCGCCGCAAAGACTTAGAAAATGCTTTGTACGCCCTGTTATAACAATCTCCGAACGGCTGATGTCGGTAAAGCGTATCGTATCACCGATCAGGTAACGCCATGCCCCTGCCTTTGTGCTAAGCAGCAGAGCGTATTCCTCACCTTCACGCACCTGGCTTATGTTTAATACATGCGGGTTCTGCACGATCTTACCATCCCCGTCAAAATTTGATTCATTAAAGGGAACGAACTCAAAATAAATTCCGTTGTTTAGCACCAGCTGCATAGAAGTGGTGTTGCTCCTACTCTGAAAAGCAATAAAACCTTCTGATGCAAGATACGTTTCTATATAGGTAAGTGGCTTGCCCAGCAATTTTTCAAAGCCATTTTTATACGGCTCAAATGATACGCCGCCATGCACGTATATCATCAGGTTGGGCCATACCTGATGTATGTTCTCCACCTTGTAATGCTCTATTACTTTTTCCATGATGATCTGTATCCAGGCCGGTACGCCAACAATAATACCTATATCCCAGTTACCTGCATTGCGCATGATCTCGTCCAGCTTCTCATCCCAGTTTTTTACCAGTGATATCTCTTTACCCGGCTTGTAAAAATTGCGGAACCATATCGGAAGCTTACCGGCAGTAATACCGCTCAGGTCACCCTCGTAATAACTTCCGTTGTAGTTTAATGATGTGCTGCCACCTATCATCAATATGTCTTTTTCAAATAGCTCTTCGGGGAGGTCAAAATTTGCAAGTGCAAGTATTTGCTTAATGCTGGTGCGCTTGATAGCTTTCAGCGCATCGTCGGTTATGGGTATATGCTTGCTTGCTGAGTCGGATGTGCCCGAGCTGAGCGCATAATATTTTACTGTGCCCGGCCAGCATACATCTGTTTCACCTTCCAGTGAGCGGTGCCACCATTTTTCGTGTATGGAATTGTAATCAAATACCGGAACTGTTTGCTTAAACCGTTCAAGGATATTATCCGAAAAAATGATCTCGCTGAAATTATATTTTTTTCCAAACTGGGTGTCCTGCGCTTTATCCAGCAACCTTGCAAGCGTGCGGCGCTGCTGCGTAAGAGGCTTAAACTTAGGCACAACACTGGTTGCCGTTTTTCTAAGCTCAATAGATTGTTTTAATATTTTTCCGAGCAGCGCCATTTGTGATCTGGTGATTAAATTTATATCATCAAAATCTCCTTTAACCCATTCAGAATAAGACGGTGGTCTTATTGTCTCATCATCAGCATTCCTACTTCTTTTTCCGAAAGCTTGCGCCAGTATCCACGCTGCAGGTCTTTTTTAGTAAGCCCGGCAAATGTAACACGGTCAAGCTTTACCACTTTATAGCCAAGGCTTTCAAATATTCTGCGCACAACCCTGTTCCTTCCCGAGTGCAGCTCAACACCCACTTCCTTACGCCCGGCGCCTTCCACAAATTCTATTGCATCCACCTCTGCTTTTCCGTCTTCAAGCTCCACTCCCTGCTGTATGCTTTTCATATCTGCAAGGCTCAAATTCTGGTCAAGACTAACATGGTACATTTTTTTTGCACCGTGTGAAGGGTGCGTGAGGCGTTTTGCCATTTCACCATCATTGGTAAAAAGTAACAAGCCTGTTGTCATACGGTCTAACCTGCCTACAGGATAAACACGTTCTTTGCAGGCCCCTTCGATCAGGTGCATAACGGTGCGCCGCTCCTGCGGGTCTTTACTGGTGGTGATATAATCTTTAGGCTTATTCAGTAAAATATAAACAGGCTTTTCTTTTCTCAGTATCGCTCCGCCAAATTTCACTTCATCGCCAGGTGTTATTTTATATCCCAGTTCGGTTATCACTTTTCCGTTCACAGTTACAATGCCGCTTTCAATCAGCTTGTCGGCCTCACGTCTTGATGATACACCTGCGTTGGCAAGGTATTTATTTAAACGGATCAGGTCGCTCTCTGTTTTTTCGCCCTGCCCGAAGGTGGTAGTGCGTTTAAAATTTTTCTTGCCGGCTGATTTTACAAATTTTTTCTTTTCGTATGGGCGGCCATATGATTCAGATCTTGGCTTGTCTTCCGAAGCGCCAAAATCTTCAAGCGACTCAGGAGCTGGTTTCCGTCTCCATTTATCCGATTCTTTGCGTTCAGAAAAAGGTTTGTCTTCCCTTGGTTTATCGGCTGATTTATCAAAATCTGTTCTTTTTTTCCAATTATCATTACGTCCGGCTGGTCTGGCAGGCCTATCACCTGCAGGCTTATTAAACCTGCCCTTACTCTCACTGTCACGTTTAAAACCTCTGTCGCCTGCACTTTTTTCAGATTTCCTGTCGGCATTGTAGGGCCTGTCAGTTGAGCGTGATTGAGATTTATAGGCTGGTTTATCCTTGTTTTCACCCGAATCAGCGCTTTTTTTCCATGAATCGAACTCTTTACGGCTCGAAACGGGTCTATCACCTGAAGATTTAAAGCGGGAAGGCTTATCATCGCCTTTACTGAAATCCTTCTTTTTAAAGGGACGTCCGCTGCCCTTTTTATCACTGTTTCTATCGCCGCCCGGCTTGCCCGGTCTGAAAAATTTTGACATGGTTATCTTTTAAGGAGAGCAAAGATAAGAGAATTAGCCGCCTGACCAACCCAGATAGCTATACCGGTCTCAACTTATTGCCTTTCTGCGGGTTATGAACCTACCTGAAATTTGGAGATGAAAAAATAATTCATATTTTTGGGTGTACTAAAACTACATCATTTGTATTATTCATTATAAACAAATGAGGCCACCTGAAAATGCTGAAATTATTGAAACTACACTACTAACCTGCTGGTTAAATGATCGCATTTTATATTGTGTGTCGAAAAAGGCTGACCGCAACATGGAAAATTATAACGAATTGTTTCAGCTTTATAAAAAGCTGACTGCTGATGGTAACAAGATCTGCTTACTGGCCGATGCTACAAATGGTACAGAAGTAGAAAAAGAAGTAAGAGATTTTCTTGCTGCCGAACTTCCCAAGTACATAATAGCGATTGCCTTTATTTCAGAATCGGCTTTTGGAAGAATGATCGCCAATCTTTTTTTAAAACTTAAATCAAGCGTTTTGCCGATGAAGATGTTTGCCAATGACAAGGATGCTGAAAAATGGTTGAGGCAACATTTGTAAACAAGAGTCGCTGTCATGCTGAGTGAAGTCCGGGCACGTTAAAAACTTTGCGCTCTCTACAACTCTTCGGACAAAAAACTAATCCTCCATTTTAAAATCTTCGAGGAACTTTGTAGTATAGTTTCCTGAAATATAGCGCTCATCCTTCATCAGCTTAATATGGAAAGGGATAGTGGTTTGCACACCTTCTATCACAAATTCGCCAAGAGCGCGACTCATTTTTGCAATAGCCTCATCACGGGTTTGCGCAACGGTGATCACTTTGGCTATCATTGAGTCGTAATTAGATGGAATAGTATAACCTGCATATACGTGTGTATCTATTCTAACACCGTGCCCCCCGGGAGCATGAAAATTGATGATCTTTCCGGGTGATGGACGGAAGTCCTTGTAAGGGTCTTCGGCATTGATGCGACATTCTATGGCATGCAATTGCGGAAAATAATTTTTTCCGCTAATGGGCACACCGGCAGCCACTAATATCTGCTCACGGATAAGGTCGTAATTGATAACCTCTTCGGTAATGGGATGCTCTACCTGTATACGGGTATTCATCTCCATGAAATAGAAGTTACGATGCTTGTCAACCAAAAATTCTACGGTACCCACACCTTCGTATTTCACAGCCAGTGCGGCTTTAATAGCAGCCTCGCCCATTTTATCACGAAGCTCGTCGGTCATAAAAGGTGATGGTGTTTCTTCAGTCAGCTTCTGGTGCCTGCGCTGTACTGAGCAATCGCGTTCAGAAAGGTGACATGCTTTTCCGTATTGATCGCCAACCACCTGTATCTCAATGTGGCGGGGCTCTTCAATGTATTTTTCAAGGTACATGCCGTCGTTGCCGAATGCAGCTCCTGCTTCCTGGCGGGCTGAATTCCACTTTTCTTCCAGCTCTTCTTCGGCCCATACAATGCGCATTCCGCGACCGCCGCCCCCGGCAGTGGCCTTTAATATAACAGGGTACTTTATTTTCTTAGCTATCTTTTTTGCTTCGTCAACACTCTCCAGCAAACCATCCGAACCGGGTATGGTTGGTACGCCTGCTTTTTTCATAGTGTCCTTGGCATTCGACTTATCTCCCATCTGCTCTATCTGCTCAGGGGTAGCGCCAATAAACTTAATGTTATATTTCTGGCAAATGGCCGAAAATTTTGCGTTCTCAGATAGAAAACCATAGCCCGGATGTATGGCATCGGCATTGGTGATCTCAGCCGCCGAAATGATACTTGGTATATTCAGGTATGAGTCTTTGCTGGCAGGCGGACCTATGCAAACGGCCTCATCAGCAAAGCGCACATGCAAGCTGTCTTTATCGGCAGTTGAATAAACTGCAACGGTGCTGATACCCATCTCACGGCAGGTACGTATCACACGCAGTGCTATTTCGCCACGGTTGGCGATAAGCACTTTTTTAAAAAGTTTGGTTTGCTTCTTTTTAGTCACAACAAAAATTCTTTGGTTTTAACACCCTTTGATAAGGGTACTTCAGAAAGGCTCCACTAAAAACAAAGGCTGCTCATACTCCACGGGGCTTGAGTCGTCTACCAGCACTTTTACTATTCTTCCGCTTACCTCAGCTTCAATCTCGTTAAAGAGTTTCATGGCTTCGATAATGCAGATAACAGAACCTTGTTTTATTTCATCGCCTACATTAACAAAAGCCGGTTTATCAGGCCCTGCAGAACGGTAGAATGTACCGATCATGGGTGATTTAATGGTTACTGTTTTTGTGGTATCAGCAGGCTTTTGCGGTGCGGCTTCTGTTTTTTGAACAACCGGGGCTGGTGCTTCGGATGCCTGAACCGGTACAGGTTGATGCACCATGTTTACCATTTGGGGTGCAGCCGGGGCTGCATGTTCGCCATTGGTTGTTTTTATAACAATTTTAAAGTCTTTTTGCTGTAGCTCTACTTCGCTTACTCCTGCTTTGGAAACAAACTTTATGAGTTCCTGTATTTCCTTTAAATTCATGTTGTCGTGGAATATCAGTTTTGGTTAATTTGAAAAGTTAAAGGTATAAAAATCTTTATTCCTAGTTATTTTTCGTTTGTCATGCTGAACTTGTTTCAGCATCTCTTTTATATATTTTTTAAATATCCTGAAACTAGTTCAAGATAACGGGCAATCAATACGCCCATTTTAAATAAATAGCCCCCCATGTAAAGCCTCCGCCAAAGGCAGCAATAATAATATTGTCACCTTTCTTAAGCTTGCTTTCCCACTCCCACAGGCAAAGGGGGATAGTGCCATTGGTTGTATTGCCATAACGGTCAATATTGATCATCACTTTCTCCTCGCTCAGCCCCATTCTTTTGGCAGTTGCATCAATAATTCGCTTGTTTGCCTGGTGCGGAACCAGCCAGGCGATATCATCACCGGTAAGGTTATTTTTTTCCAGTATCTCAGCGCTCACATCGGCCATGCCTTTTACTGCAAATTTAAAAACCGATTGTCCTTCCTGGTAAATATAATGCTCACGGGCATCAACTGTTTCGCGTGATGCAGGGCGCATAGAGCCTCCTGCTTTCTGGTGTAAGTGTTGTACACCTCCACCATCTGATTTCAATATAGAATCAATGATACCATTTCCGCTGTTGTCAGGCTCCAGCAGCACAGCTGCAGCGCCATCACCAAAAATAACGCAGGTCTGGCGGTCGGTATAGTCAACAATAGAAGACATTTTATCAGCGCCAACTACAATAATTTTTTTGTAGCTGCCTGTTTCTATAAATTTTGATGCGGTAACGAGGGAATAAATAAAGCCTGAACAGGCTGCGCTGATATCATAGCCAAACGCATTTTTTGCTCCCACTTTATCAGCTATTATATTAGCTGTCGCAGGAAACTGCATATCGGGGGTAGTAGTTGCACAAATAATAAGGTCGATCTCCAGAGGAGAGATGCCTTTTTTCTGCAGCAGGCCGTTAACGGCATTAATTGCCATAACGGAAGTGCCCATATCCTGTCCCTTCAGGATGCGTCGTTCGCGGATGCCTGTTCGGCTCTGAATCCACTCATCGTTGGTGTCAACCATCGACTCCAACTCTTTATTGGTCAGGATATAATCCGGAACCCAACCCTGAACGCCGGTTATGGCAGCACGGGTTATGCTCATTCTTTTTCCATTACCACTTTACCTTTATAGTAAAGTTTGCCTTCGTGCCAGTGTGCGCGGTGAAAAAGGTGCGCTTCGCCGGTTGTTGGGCAGGTGGCAATGGTTGGAACAACTGCTTTATCGTGTGTTCTTCTTTTATCTCTGCGTGATTTAGAAATCTTGTGCTTCGGATGTGCCATTTTTAATTATTAATTGGTGATTGTGATTTTACTATTGATATGGTCTGTCGACTCTTTTAATTTAACGTAATATTTTTCAATCCGTCCCAGCGGGGATCGGTGGTTTTATCTTTTTCTTCCTGTGCTGCCAGGTTTTCTAATCTTTTTAATGTTTCTTCATCGCATTGGCCTTCAGGATGAACCCTTTTAATTGGCAATGCAAGAATAATGTATTCATAGATGGTATGGGCTACGTTTATCTCGCTCTCGTTACGCGAAAGAACAATTACCTCTTCGGTTTCTTCTGCGTTTTGCTCGCCAAACTTTATGATCAGACGCTGTTTGTCACTTACCGGAAGCAGGAAATCTTCGCCGCAACGGTCGCAGGGCACATTTACATCACCCTTTAGTACAAAGTTCAGCACCAGCATATTAGTATGCTTTTCAAGAGTAAGATCAACATGGATGTTGCCATCTGTTATCTCTGAATACTCAATACTCTCAAAGAACTTCCTGTCTATCTCATACTCAAATTCATGCGTTCCGGTCTTAAGTCCCGAAAACTGAATCGAATATGGATTTAAAGCCTTCATTTTTAAACAGGGGGTGCAAAGGTAAAAAAATATGTGAATTGAAAAACAAAGAATTGCATCTCAATGGCTGAACGTCATTGCGAGGGTTTTTCATCCGAAGCAATCTCACTATTATGAGATTGCTTCGTCGTACCTCCTCGCAATGACGAGACACCTAATAATCTTTCTTCAGCTTGCTGAATTTCAAAGGATTAACAGAGATCTCTTTGTACTCCTCACGCTGGCGGAAAATATCGCAGGCAAGGTAAACCGCCTCACGGAATGAATTTTCGGAAGCTTTGTTTTTACCGGCAAGGTCATAAGCTGTTCCGTGGTCGGGTGAGGTGCGCACCACCGGCAGGCCGGCAGTAAAGTTAACACCACTATCAAACGAAAGAGCTTTAAAAGGTACAAGGCCCTGATCATGATACATGGCCAGCACCGCATCAAAGTTTTTAAAGTTACCTGAACCAAAGAATCCATCTGCCGGATAAGGACCAAATACAAGCATACCTGCTTCAATAGCCTGCTTAACAGTTGGGGTTATGATGTCTTTTTCTTCGGTGCCCATTAAGCCATTATCACCGGCATGAGGGTTTGCAGCAAGCAGGGCTATACGGGGTTTGGTAATTCCAAAATCCTGCAACAGGCTCATTTGCATCAGCTTAAGCTTGGCTATAATTTTTTCAGGACTAAGGGCCGCACTAACTGCATTGAGAGGAATATGTCCTGTAACCAGGCCAACACGCAAGCCACCATTTACCATCAGCATCAGGTGTTCTTTTGCGCCAAAATATTGGGCAAGGTACTCGGTATGGCCTGAGAATTTAAAAGTATCGCTTTGTATATTATCCTTATTAATAGGTGCCGTTACCAATACATCCACCTGCTTATCTTTCAAGGCTTTGGTTGCAGCTTCCAGTGAAAGTAATGCGTATTTTCCACCGTTTGGTGTTGATTTGCCTACCTCCAAAGGCACTTCCTCCTGCCATATATTTACAATATTGGCGCGCTTGGTATTTGCCTCTTCGGGCTTAGTAATGGGGTTAAAGCTAAAATCATTGATCTCTAATATCTTGCGGTGTGCAGCTGTTACCTTATTGGACCCAAATACTATAGGCGTACACAATTCCAGCATCCTTGGATCAAGGAATGTTTTTATAATCACCTCAGGACCAATACCATTGATATCGCCGAGAGATACTCCTACTCTTATTTTTTTTTCTTCCATGATCTATAACGTCATTGCGAAGGAGGAACGACTGAAGCAATCTCAATTTAAGAAGATTGCTTCGCTTCGCTCGCAATGACGAACTAAGTTAACTATTCTTTACAAAATCAAACAACAACCTTACCCCTACTCCTGTTCCGCCAATACCCCTGTAGCTATCGCGCTTCTCTACAAACGAAGGGCCTGCAATATCCAGGTGTATCCATGGGTAATCCACAAACCGCTCAAGAAATTTACCGGCTGTAATAGCACCCGCATGTGGACCGCCAATGTTTTTCATATCAGCAATATCACTTTTCAGCAGCTCTGCATATTCATCCCAAAAGGGCATGGGTGCTAAACGCTCATAAACCGTGTTGCCGCTGTTAGCAAGCTTATCCATCTGTTTTTGACTGGCCGTGCCCATACTTACGATACCATATTTACCAATTGCAGCTACTGCCGCACCGGTTAATGTAGCAAGGTCAATTACCAATTCAGGGTTATATTTTTTAGCATAATGCAAGGCATCTCCCAATATCATGCGGCCTTCTGCATCGGTATTCAATACTTCAATATTCAACCCGCTCATCATTTTTATTACATCGCCGGGGGCATATGCATTACCATCGGGGCGGTTATCCGTTGCCGGTACTAATCCTATAACATGCACCGGTAGTTTTGCTTTTGCAATGGCATAAATAGAGCCTGCCACTGCTGCTGCTCCGGCCATGTCACTCTTCATAAGGTCCATGCTGCCCTTGGTGGGTTTCAGGCTCAATCCGCCTGTATCAAATACAATTCCTTTACCCACAAATATGATGGGCTTTTTATTTTTTGCTTTTGCGGGTTTCCATTCAAGTACAGTAAAAGTTGGCGGGTCAATGCTTCCTTTATTTACTGCCAGAAGACCACCCATTTTCAGGGCTTCGATACGTGTTTTATCAAACACCTCTACTTTAAAGCCGGCTTGCTTTCCAAGCTTTTCTATTTCATCGGCCAGTACAGGAGCTGTTAGGTATGATACCGGCTCATTCACCAATGTTCTGGCTATGTTTGTTGCTTCTGTAACCAGTGTCAGCTCATCACATTGTGTCTTGCTCACGTCTTTATGGTCAACAACAATTGTTTGCAGGCTGTTGGCCCGGTCGGTAGCATTTTTATAATATTTCAGAAACTGGTAAGAGGCCAATGCCAGGCCTTCGGCAAAGGCCAAAACTAACGCGGCTTTTTCGCCGGGAGCCGATACCTGCAACTGACTTATCTTATTATCATTAAGATAGCCAAGCAGTTTATCTGCCGCCTTACGCGCCAATTCATTTTCTCTATAGGCATCTTCTTTTTTATCAATTACTATAAAAAAAGCAATGCTTTTATACCGGTTAATAGTGATAAGCTTGTTATCATTTTTAAGCTGGGCTGCAATAAACTCTTTTTCGTCTTTACTGAGGCTTATATTAGCTAACGATGAATTTTTACGCAGGAGAACAGCGCTGGCTGTTACACCCTTTTTACCATCGTATTTTACTATGTTAACATTCATAATGCAGCGGTTTGAGGCGGTAAAGATATAGATTTGGTTATTGGTTTAACGCCCCCCCTGCCCCTTCCTTGAAAATAAGGAGGGGGTCACGATGTTGTCGCTGTAAATTGCTTCTCCGCTATAGCTTTATACCTTATATTTCTATATCCTTCCTGTAAATATTTATACTTTTGCCGCATGAGCAAACCTTTTTACAATAACTTTAAATTAGGCGTTCTTGGTGGCGGGCAGTTAGGTAAAATGCTTATCCAGGAAGCGGTTAACCTCAATATTGATACCTATATAGTTGATCCGGATGCAAACGCTCCCTGCAAAGACATTTGCACAAAATTTTTTCACGGAAGCCTGAAAGACTTTGATACCGTTTACAATTTTGGCAAGCAGGTTGACCTGCTTACCATTGAAATTGAGCATGTCAATGTGGAAGCAATGGAAAAACTGCAGGCCGAGGGCTTACAGGTTTATCCCCAGCCCGAGATATTGAAAATAGTACAGGATAAAGGCCTGCAAAAGCAGTTTTACAGGCTGAATAAAATACCAACAGCCCCTTTTCACCTTGTAAGTAATAAGGCCGAAATAAGCCAGTTTGCTGGCGAATTCCCATTTTTCCAGAAGCTGAGAAAAGAAGGATATGATGGTAAAGGAGTGGTAAGATTAAGCGACCCAAACAACCTTGAAAAAGCATTTGATGCACCCAGCGTACTCGAAAAGCTGGTTGACTTTGAAAAAGAGATATCCGTAATTGTTTCGCGCAATGCAAAGGGCGAGATATCTAGTTTCCCCACTGTGGAACTGGTTTTTAATCCTGAGGCTAACCTGGTAGAACACCTGTTTGCACCTGCAAATGTTAGCGGCGAAATAGAAAAACAAGCCAAAGAAATTGCCATACATGTTATTGAGTCGTTGAAAATGGTTGGCCTGCTTGCGGTGGAAATGTTTCTTACCAAAACAGGCGAGATCCTTGTAAATGAAATTGCCCCCCGCCCTCACAATAGCGGGCACCATACCATTGAAGCAGCGTTTACATCACAATACATGCAGCACCTGCGTGCCATCCTTAACCTGCCTCCGGGAAATACAGACATAAAAACACCGGCAGTGATGGTAAACCTGCTGGGTGAGCCCGGCTTTACCGGTGATGCGTTGTATGAAGGTATTGAAGAAGTGCTGGGCATTGATGGGGTTAATATTCACCTTTACGGAAAAACAACTACCAAGCCTTTCCGCAAAATGGGGCATGTTACCATTATAGACAAGGACTTAAAAAGTGCAATGCAAAAGGCTGAAAAAGTGAAAAAAATATTGAAGGTAAAATCCTAAACTTAAAAAACATGGTTGGAATAATAATGGGCAGCAAAAGCGATCTTCCGGTAATGAAAGAAGCTGCTGCATTTCTTGAAAAAGTTGGTGTACCTTACGAGATAACGGTTGTATCGGCACACCGCACACCCGACCGCATGTTTGATTATGCCAAAACCGCTATCAAGCGTGGTCTTAAAGTTATCATTGCAGGAGCAGGCGGCGCAGCCCACCTGCCGGGTATGGTGGCATCACTAACAGCTTTGCCTGTTATCGGGGTTCCTATCAAATCATCCAATTCAATTGATGGCTGGGATTCTGTATTATCTATTTTACAAATGCCTAACGGGGTGCCGGTGGCAACCGTTGCGCTTAATGCAGCACAAAATGCGGGCATACTTGCTGCACAGATCATAGGCACATCCGATAAAAAAGTGCAGAAAAAGCTATCTGATTTTAAAGATGAGCTCAAGGATAAAGTGATTGGCTCGGTGGCAGAAGTGGAAGGGACGAGGAAGAAAAAATAAGAATATATTCGCAGCCGTTTCCCTCTTTCATGCTCTCTTTCAGCAATACAGAAATAGCTTTTTCGGCCCAATCGGATAAAGAACTTAAAAAGTCGTACCTGCTTTTTAAATTTATCAGCTACCCCATTCTACTTAAGATAGGCAAACCCCTTTTAAGCTTTGCGTTGTGGCTGCATTTGCCGGTACAGGGAATAATTAAAGCAACAGTATTCGATCATTTTTGCGGTGGCGAAGACCTGAAAGAAGCGGAAAGCACTATTCAACACCTTGCCGAAAATAAAGTAAAAAGCATTCCTGATTATTCAGTGGAAGGAAAAGAATCAGAAGAGGATTTTGACCGGGTGATGAAAGAAGTTGTTGAGGTTATCCATATTGCAAAAGGCAACTCCAATATTCCTTTTGCCGTGTTTAAGCCTACCGGCATTGCCCGCTTTGCCCTGCTTGAAAAAGTAAATTCAAATGAAACACTTAATAAAGAAGAGGAGGCCGAATACAAGAATGTATTAAGCCGCATTGATAAAATTTGCAGCTCAGCAGCTGAAGCGGGTGTAAAAGTGATGGTGGATGCCGAAGAATCATGGATACAGGATGCTATTGACAGCATGGTGGAAGATATGATGCGCAAATACAACCGCGAACGCACTGTTGTTTATAATACTGTACAGATGTATCGCCACGACAGGCTGGCATTTTTAAAAACAACCGTAGAAAAAGCGTTGAAAGAAAACTGGCTTCCTGGCTTTAAGATAGTGCGCGGCGCCTACATGGAAAAAGAGCGGGACAGGGCAGCAAAAATGGGTTACACATCGCCTATACAAAAAACAAAAGCAGATGTTGATACAGATTATAACAGCGCACTTGATTATTGTCTTGAGCATTTTCCTGCAGTAGCTGTTTTTGCCGGAACACATAACGAAGAAAGCTGCATGTACCTGGCCCATAAGATGGCTAAAAAAAATATAGACCGTTCTGATGACAGGATATGGTTCTCACAGCTATTTGGCATGAGTGATAATATCAGCTTTAACCTGGCCTCCGAAGGCTTTAATGTAGCCAAATATATCCCTTACGGCCCTGTAAAAGATGTGGTCCCCTATCTTATCCGCCGGGCCGAAGAAAATACCTCTGTTGCCGGGCAAACAGGCAGGGAATTAAAGCTGATCACCTCAGAAGTAAGCCGCCGGAAGAGGAAAAAGCAGGGCTTAGCAGCCTGAACCCTGAAAATATTTGCCTTTATCTATAACTTATTTTTGACTTATCCGTATTGCACTTTTGTGCAATAACCCAACACATGGCGGGAAAGAAAAAAAACGACTCATTTACAAGCGATAAAAGTGCAGAGTATCTCAAAATTCTACTTGAGAATACGATAAAAGCGTTTATTCTCTTAGATGAGGATTATAATATCCTTATGTTCAATGCCATTGCAGACAAAGGGATGAAATATTTTTACGATAAACCTATGAAGGTTGGAGCATCGTACTGGGATTATGTTGACAAAAAGGAAAATATATCTTTTTCAAGGCATTTTGAAAAGGCGCTAAAGGGCAAAAAAATTACTACTGAAAAATCGCTTAAAAACCCACAGGGCACTACGATATGGATAGAGGCCAGCTACACTCCTATTTTTGATTCCGATCAAAAAGTAACCAGTGTTCTTTATTCGTATCTTAATATCAGCGAGAAAAAAGAAGCGGAGCAGGCACTTAATGAATCAGAGGCCAACCTGAGGGCTGTTTTTAACAGCAGCCGTGACGGGTATTTTCTTATCGATACCAATTTCAAGGTCATTTCTATAAACCCGGCTGCGCGCGATACTTATAGTATCCTGTTTGGAGTAAAGATAAATGTTGGCGATAACCTCCTGAATTTTATTGAGGCAGATGCCAAAACAAAGTTTATACGTAATGTGAAGATAGCATTGAAGGGGGGCTTTGTTACAAGCGGCGGCCATAGAGACCTGAAAGGCAGTCCTTTTTATTATGAGCTAAAATATAACGGAGTTAAAAATGAGGACGGTGAGATCTATGGCGTTACCCTTATTGCCTCAAACGTTACTGAAAAACGAAGCGCCGAGCGGGCACTGATCAGCTCTGAAACCAACCTGCGTTCCATTTTTAATAACACAACACATACTTTTTACCTCGTTGATAAAAATTTTAAGGTTGCGGCTTTTAACCAGGCCGCATCACGCATGATAAAAATGCAGTTCGGGCGTGAGCTGAAAAAGGGGGACGATATAAATGACTGCATCCACGAAAAAAACAGGCTGTCGTCTATTGAAGAGATAAAAAAAGCGTTTAACGGTAAAACTATTTTTACAGAACGCTCGGTAGAGATCGGAGGAAAAGAATTCTGGTTTGAGCGGCAATATAATCCGGTTTATGACGAAAATGCTGAACTGACAGGAGTAACAATATGGTCTTCCAACATAACCGAACGTAAAAAAGCAGAAGAAACAACCCGCATAAACGAAAAGAAATTCAGGACGCTCACCACCCTTGCTCCTGTGGGTATTTACCAGCACGACTCAAATGGCAACCTTATTTATGTAAATGAAAAGCTATTGTCGGTGCTGGGAATAACGCTTGCCGAAGCTTATAGCGACAGCCCCTTAAAGCATACCCACCCTGATGATTACGCACTTGTAAAAAAACGGTGGGCACAAACCGTGAATAAAAAAGCGGATTTCAACATGGAGTTCCGCATACTAACACCTGATGGTAAGATAAAATACGTAATGGAACAGGCTGTTCCCCTGAAAGATAATGATGAGAAATTTATAGGGTACCTTGGAACAATAACGGATATTACAGAGCAAAAGCAAAAAGCCCAGCTGGAGGTGGAGAAAGAGCTGGCTGAAAAGTCGCTTAAATTCAAATCAGAATTTTTAGCCGGGATGAGCCATGAGATACGTACCCCTCTGAATGGTATCCTAAGCATGTCGGAATTGCTGCTTGATTCAGACCTTGATAATGAGCAACGGGAGTTTGTAGATAATATTTTCAACTCTTCTAAAAACCTTCGCTCCATTGTAAATGATATCCTTGACCTGAGTAAGCTGGAGGCGGGTAAAATGCATTTAAGCCCTATGTCGTTTACTGTTGACGGGCTGGTGGAAGAGATCGTAAAGACCTATAAGGTGCTTACACTTGAAAAAGATATTGATCTGAAAACCGTGAGGGCAGATAATATTCCGGATATTGTTATAACTGACCGTCGCAGGCTGATGCAGGTGATTGTTAACCTGCTGAGAAATGCGATCAAATTTACACCACAGGGAAGCATCACTATAAAATCAGAAGTGATAGAGCAGCGCGGTACTGCATTGAAGCTTAAATTTTCGGTTACCGACACTGGAGTGGGTATAGCAGCGTCTGACCTTGATAAGCTGTTTAAAGATTTTTCGCAGATAGATACGCCCTTTTCACGCGATATGGAAGGAACCGGGCTAGGTCTATCTATTTCAAAAAAATTAGTGCAGTTGCTTGGGGGTGAGATTGGTGTTGAAAGTGAGGCCGGCAAAGGCAGCACCTTCTGGTTTTATGTAATTGCTGACAGTGAATCAAAAGCACCCGAAACCCAGCTAAAAAGAGTAAAACCACAGGAAATAAGATTCGATTGCAAGGTGTTAGTTGCCGAGGATAATCTGATCAATCAACGAGCTTTTTCGATGATGCTGAAAAAGATAGGCTGCACGGTAGCAATGGCTTCCAACGGAAAAGAAGCCTCGGAGGCTGTGGCTTTAAACGACTATGATATTATTTTTATGGATATTCAGATGCCCGAAATGGATGGCTTTTCAGCCGCGGCACATATCCGTAACAATGGCAAAAAAAATCCTCCCATTATTGCGCTCAGTGGTAACGTGATCGATGTGCAGTCAACAGATTCAGAAGTAAAATCCATGGATGATTACCTGCTGAAGCCTATTGTTTCCAATGATCTTGTGAACATGCTTAAAAAATGGGCTGCCCACAAAATGGAATCAGTGGAGCAATAGCAAGCTGAACAAAACGATCAGCAGGATACCTGCAATATCAAGCACCACTCCTGCCCTCATCATATCATTTACCCGTATCCGTTTGCTGCCAAACACTATTGTATTGGGTGCGGTAGCCACAGGAAGCATAAAGCCAAGCGATGCTGCAAACGTTGCAGGTATCATCAGCAACAGGGGGTGAATATCCAGTCCTTTCTGAATGGAGATGAGCACCGGAAGCGCCAGTTGTATGCTGGCAATATTGGAAGCAAACTCACTGATAATGGTTATCATCAGGCATACAAGTAAAAGAATGACAACGGTATTTGCCGTTTTGAAAAATTCAAGTTGCCCGGCTAGAAAATTACTTAAGCCCGAAACTTCAAAGCCTTTTGCAAGTGCAAAGCCGCTGCCAAAAAGCAAGATGATATCAAAAGGTAATTTTGATGCTTCGTGCCAGGTAATAAGAGCTCGACCTTTCTCATTTTTTGATGGAATGATAAATAACAGCAGGGCCATAAATACAGCCACTGTGCTATCCTGAACAAATTCAGATTTTCCGAACAGGCTGCCCCAGCCGGTAAAGGTAAAACTGCCCAGGTCAATGTTATCACGCGTGAACCAAAGTATGGCTGTGGTAACAAATATTGCTCCAACTGTTTTCTCTTCGGCGCTCATTTTGCCAAGTCCTCTGTATTCGGTTAAAAAATAATTCCTGTCGAATTGAATGTGCTTAACCTTTCGCAGAAAAGTGGTTTTCAACACAAAAAAACAAACTGCCAGAAAGGTTATTGATAAAGGAAAACCGATAATAAACCACGAGAAGAAATCAAGGTCATGATTATCAGGATAGGTCTCGGTATAAAAACGGTAAAAGATCATATTGGGCGGCGTGCCAACAAGAGTAGCCATCCCTCCTATGGTAGCTGAATAGGCAAGACCTATAAATAATGCGGCAGCAATATTATTGCGTTGTTTTTCATCTGTTATATGCAACTCAACCTGGTGCACAATTGCAAACACGGCAGATATGAGCATCATGGTAGTGGCTGTATTGGATATCCACATAGAGATGAGGTAGGCTGTAAGCATAACCCCCATCAGCACACTGGAGGGTGAATGGCCAAGCCGCGAAAGAATGCTTAGCGCCACCCGGCGATGCAGGTTCCAGCGCTCAATGGCAAAGGCAATAATAAATCCTCCTATAAAAAGAAAGATCACCTGGTCCATGTATTCAAAGGCCGTTGCTTTTACACTGCAGATACCAAGCAGCGGAATAAAAATAAAAGGCAAAAGTGAAGTAACTGCAAGGTGCACCACCTCGGTAAGCCACCAGATAGCTACCCATGCGGTAATAGCCGCCATACGGGTTATCATGGGGTTGCTATCATCAAGGTGCACAAAAAGCAGGATGATGATTGCGGCAAGCGGACCCGAAAATAATTTTATCCAGTAGGCTTTGTTCAATGATTTTGGTTTAAATAAAGTTCGAGATTACGGATGTTTGTTTAAAATTGCAAGGAATTGTCTTAGAGAGCAAACAAGAGTTTCACACAGAGGTCACAGAGGCGCGGAGAAAGCAGAGATTAAAAATTGATTTATGAATTTTGTAGCAATTGATTTTGAAACAGCAAATAGCAACCGGAGCAGCATCTGTTCGGTTGGCATTGCTGTGGTCGAAAACGGAAGGTTACTGGGTACAGAACATATCTATATAAAACCAACACCTAATTATTACGATTCATATAACTCTTATATCCACGGTATCACTGATAGCGACACCCGGTATGAAGGCACTTTTAAGCAGCAATGGGCCTACCTGAAAAAACATTTTCATGGCAGAACGATTGTAGCTCACAATGCTTCATTTGATTGCAGCGTGCTACGCTTTACACTTGATGATGCAAAATTGCCCTATCCGGACATGGATTATCATTGCACCTACCGCCTCGCGCAAAAGGCTTTACCTTTAAGAGGCCATACATTGGCGGATGTATCCAGGCATTTTAAGATCAACCTGAACCACCATAATGCCGAAAGTGATGCAAAAGCATCAGCCTTGATTGCATTGAAATTATGCGAGCTATATAAAGTGGGCTCATTGCAGGAACTCTCAACAGGCTTAGGCTTTAAGGTGGGTAAGATCGTAAGCCAAACACAAACATACAGAGCGTTCTCTAAAAAGTAATCATGCAGGATTTTATCAAGCTTTCAAAACTTGCAGACCAAATTCAGGATGCTATTCAAACACAATTTGAGGATGAGCTGTATTGGGTATCGGCAACCATAATGGATGTTAAAAAAAGAATAGCCGAAAGAAGGTGTTATTTAAAACTGGAAGATAATGAGAACGGACGAAAGGCAGTTGAATTAAGGGCTGTTTTCTGGGCAAACTGTTATCACGAAATAGAGAAATTTGAAAAAGCAACTAAGCAGGAATTTAAAGATGGGTTAGAAATTATATGCAGGGTAAAGGTCCGCTACCATAAAATATACGGGCTTAACCTTGATGTGGTACAAATAGATGTAGCGCACACGCTCGGCACCCTTGAACTGCAACGACAGCAAACCCTTGAAAAATTATTAAAGGAAAATCCGGCAACGATACAGTTGTTTGATGGTATTTACAGAACATTTAATAACCGCTTACAGCTTCCGTTGGTTATTCAAAACATTGCCTTAATAACCGCACCAAACTCTGATGGTCAAAGGGATTTTCAACAGGAGATAAAACGCAACAAGCATAACTATACGTTTTCGGTAACAGAATTTCTCACCACCATACAAGGCGAGAATGCGCACAAGCTTATCCTTGAGCAACTCAACCTGATTGAAAAAAGCAAAACTAAGTTTGATGTTGTTGCCATTGTTCGCGGAGGGGGCTCACAAGGCGATTTTAAACCTTTTGATGAATATGAGCTTGCAAAGGTTGTAGCAAATTTTGCTGTTCCCGTTTTTACAGGTATCGGGCACGACCGCAATCAAAGCATTGTTGACCTGATGGCAAGGGAACAAAAAACACCCACCAAAGTTGCATCCCTCTTTGTTGAGCATAACTTTGAATTTGAAAATGAACTGATCGACCTCAAAACAAGGCTAGCGGATGCTGTGAAACAACAGGTAGAAAATGCTAAAGAAGAATTAAATCATGCAAAACGCATTATAAAGCTTTCCAGTCCACAGGCTATACTTGAGAGAGGCTTTGCCATCATTACCATCAACAACAAAATTGTAGTTGACCCCAGGATGATAAAAGAAAATGCCCAGATGGAAACACTGCTGAAAAACGAAACGATATACAGTACGGTAACCAAAAAGATAAAAAATGAAAAACGAGCTGAGCTATAGTGATGCGTTTTTAAAGCTACAACAACTTGTTGAGCAGCTTGAAGAGGGCAATATTCCGCTTGACAAACTTGCAACAAAAGTAAAGCAGGCAAATGAGCTGGTTGCAGTTTGTGAGGCCCGCCTGCGTAACATTGAAACAGATATCAATGATACGCAAAACAATAAATGAGCTATGAGCAACGACGTTCTTCTCATATTTTTAACTGATACGGAAAAGAGTTCTGTTCTCTCGCTTGCATTGGGAAAAGAAAAAGCAAAAGAGATAACTGAAAAGCTGGAGACCTTAACTCACGCTATTACAGAAAAACTTGCATGCCGGAAAATTGTTTTTTATCAGGGCAATGAGCCTGCCGATACTATATGGAATAAAGACACATATACCATCCAGGCGGCAACCGGAAAATACCTGAACAATAAAATTGAACACGCTTTTTCCGAATACATTATACAGGATAAAGAAGATATAAATAAAGTGATATTTATTTTGGCTGATTGCCCCAATCTTACGGCAGGTATTATTGAAAAAGCATTTGAAAGCCTCAATAAGCATGATGTGTGCATTGGTCCGGAAAAAAAGGGAAGCTATTACCTGATAGGCATGAAAGAGCCTTTATCCTTTTTATTTTCGAATAAATTATGGAGTGACAAGCAACTCCTGGATGCCTCACTGGAAGAGTTAATTGAACAGGGGAAAAAGTATTACACACTGCCTGAACTACAGTGTGTAAATGATATTTATGATCTTCAATTGTTAAAATAACAAGACCTGACAGGTTTTAAAAACCTGTCAGGTCTATACTTTTACTTACTACATTTACATTCTCTTAATATAAGCCCTGATGAAAAAACTATTACTCCTGCTTTCTCTTTTTTGCACGCTGAATGCATTCGCCCAGCAAAACGATACCATTACAGTGCAAACGTTTACTTATGGCTCGCCACAGGATGCCTGGTTCCATTTTCCACCTGATACAACAGGGTTTGAAAAAATATTGATGCACTATAAGCTGAAGTGCAACCCCGCCCAAAACCCCGCCTGCGGCGAGTGGGATTACCTCACCTATACTTATTTATATGATCATACAGGTGTTTTGGATTCTACATTATACACTGCTCCCAGCTTTACGGTTGAAGGAACAAGTCCTGATACATTCAGCTTTATAAACAGTCCTTCTTATTCCTACTTTCCGCATTTCCAGAATTATATTGTTTATACCGATACGCTCAGCACCAGCGAAATTGCCGTTGAGCAGGCACTAACATCCAGCAACGAAACATTTAATTCAGCAGAATCGGATTACCGCTCACAATATATCTGGAAAGCTGCTGAACTTGTTACCGCCGGCGTTGCAGCGGGCAACATAACAGGCATCAGCTTTAATTTTGGCACTCCAGGCAGTGAATTAAAGAACCTGCAGATACGGATTAAACATTCTGCCCTGGATTCGCTCACCTCTGACGCTTATGAAACATCAGGCTTTCAAACTGTATACTATCGTAACATCACTATTCCTGCCTCTGGTGTATTCACTTTCGACCTGCTTGCCCCTTTCAACTGGAACGGCACCTCCAATATTGTTATTGACCTGTCATTCGATAATACTTCTCCCGGTATTGCTAACCCTGTTCTGGGAATGAATACCGGCTGGAACTCGGGTATTATCGCCGGAACAAGTGATGGCTACCTGGATTTTGAAGGCCCTGATTATATACAGGTGCCTTCAACAGCCTTTGCTGAGCTCGACAGCTTTATCACCATTATGTTCTGGCAATATGGAGACCCAGCAATGCAGCCACAGGCAAACATGCTGCTTGAAGGATACAATGCCCAAAACGAAAGGGTATTAAATGTACACCTGCCATGGGATAACGGAAGCATTTACTGGGATGCCGGAAATGCTTCAGGGTTTGACCGCATTGAGCTTGGTGCGCAACCAGCACAATACGAAGGTCAATGGAACCATTGGGCCTTTACCAAAAATGTGGCAACAGGTAGCATGAAGATCTATCTAAACGGAACAGTTTTTCAAAGCGGTACCGGCATGACGAGGCCTATGACCGGTGTAACCAACTTTAAAATTGGGTCGGCAGCACCGGGTAATTTAAATTATGATGGCTATATTGATGAATTCTCTTTCTGGAACAAAGAGCTGGATATGGCAACCATACAGCAATGGATGAATAAGGATATTGATGGCACGCATCCTGATTTCAGTGAGCTGTCTTTCTACTATCCTTTTAATGAGCCCTCAGGAATAACCGCAACAGATGCCAGTGGCAATGGTTTTGACGGAACACTGGCAGGACTGCCTGAACGTAAAACAGTGGCAGGCCAGGACATCTTCCGTAATTTTTCATCCACGCAACAACGCCCTTATATTGTTGTGCTTCAAAACCAATATCAAAGTCATATTGATTCAATGCTGGTGATAGATACCATTGCAAACCAACCTGTGCAGATATTGGTGTACGCTGATTCACTGACACCCCTTGTTGCAACCGACAGTATCCTTGCATGGGAAAACTATTATACCTATACATTTGACAATGAAGGCAACGCAACCGACTCGCTGTTAATAACACCAGATGATACATTATATTTAAGCACCTGGGAATATTATGGAACACCTTTTGAAGTGATAGACCGCTATGAGCTGGGACGTTTTATAACACCGTATGGGGGTGGACTTGACCTCCACGATGGCTTTACATGGATATATGATATAACCGACTTTGAACCGCTGCTGCATGACTCAGTGCACCTCACGGCAGGTAACTGGCAGGAACTGCTTGATGTGAAGTTTGAGTTTATTACCGGAACCCCTGCCCGCGAAGTATTAAGCACGGAGAATGTATGGAACGGTGATTTTGCGTTAAGCAATTTTGATACACGTGTAATCGCAAAAACATTAATGATGAGTCCTGCAGCTACCATGTATAATCTTAAAACCACTGCATCAGGGCATGGCTGGGATAACTCCACCAACTGTGCAGAGTTTTGTCCAAAGACACATACCATTAAGATTGATAATGCTACCATACGAAGCTTCTCCCTCTGGAAGCATTGCTCAGCCAACTCACTATATCCGCAGGGAGGCACCTGGCTGCTCGATCGTTCGGCATGGTGCCCGGGTGCAAAAGTGGATGTTTATAACACTGAATTAACCAGCCATGTAACTCCGGGTGATTCGGCTACCATTGATTACAATATTCAAAGCGACCAATACGGAAATTATGTTTTTGAGGCCGAGCTGATCTCTTATGGTGCACCAAGCTTTACACTGGATGCAGCAGTAGAGGATATTATCTCGCCAAGCAATAAAGATGAATATTACAGGCAAAACCCTATTTGTGCAGGGCCGCGCATCATCATTAAAAATACAGGTTCAACCACACTCACATCCCTTGATATCTCTTACGGCATTGTCAACGGAACGCCTTCCACACAAACCTGGACAGGCAGCCTTGATTTCCTGGAAACAGAAGAAGTTCAGCTTGGTGCGCTTAACTGGAGCGGAACAAACGGAAACCAGAGCCGGTTTGAAGTGAGTGTGAGTAACCCCAACGGCGGTAGTGACCAATATGCGCATAACAATACTATGCGTTCTGTTTTTGATCTTCCAAAGATACTGAACTACGATTTTGTTATATGGACAAAAGCAAACAGCAATCCCGAAGAAAACTCGTGGACACTGAAAGACGAAAGCGGAAACATTTTATACTCGCGTGATAACATGAATGCCAATACTACTTATAAAGACACTGTTCACCTGCCAAACGGATGCTTTGTATTTGAAGTAGTTGATCTGGGAGAGGATGGAATGGACTGGTGGGCAAACAGTGCGCAGGGTAGCGGATATGTGAGGCTGAAAAGCGCTACTTCTACACAAACCCTTGAGAATTTCGACAGCAAGTGGACCATAGCTGGAAATGCAGGTCAGTACCGCGGTGATTTTGGAAGCGGATTAACTTACCATTTTACAACTGGCTATGCGTTAGCTATTGAAGAGCGCACGTTTGCACCTGAGGTATTTATTTATCCCAACCCTACGGGTGGACTTATTACTGTTGACCTGCTGCTGAATAAAAATGAACCGGCACAAATTGATGTGTATGATATTGCAGGGCAACTGGTTTATAACAAGCAACTGACGGGTGCTGATTTTTACTCACAAAAAATTGACCTGAGTGACAAGGCAAAAGGGATGTATATTGTGAATGTGAGAACGGAAACAGGGGTAGTAACAAGGAAAGTAATTATGGAGTAATTTTTAAAATTAATGGTTACTGTACAAGCATTCCGCGAACTGGCCCTGGCATTGCCTGATACCATAGAACTCCCTCACTTTGAGAAAACATCTTTCCGCGCCAACAAAAAAATATTTGCCACGTTAGACGAACAAAATAACCGTGCCTGCCTGATGCTAACCGAAATTGACCAGAATGTTTTTTCGGCCTTTGACCCAAAAATAATTTATCCCGTACCAAATAAATGGGGTAAACAGGGCGCCACGTTTGTTGAATTAAAGCTGGTACGCAAGGATATGCTGAAAGATGCGCTTAAGCAGGCGTATAATAAAGTAATAGCAAAAAAAGTAAAAAAGTAGGTGCCTGGTCGGGATCTGCTGCTGGTCTGCTGCTAGCCGGGATTTGTAACCCCGACTCACCATGTTTTAATTCAAGAAATTTATTTTAATTTTGAGTAAAACAAAAAAGCTATGGCAAAATATGTAGATGGGTTTGTACTGTCGGTCCCAAAAGATAAAACCGCAGCCTATAAAAAAATGGCAACCGAAGGCAGCAAGGTATGGAAGAAATTCGGCGCACTGGATTATAAAGAATGTATGATAGATGACGCCGAGCCCAAATTTGTCACATTCAATTTTCCTAAAATGGCAAAGACAAAGGCAAATGAAGTGGTATGGTTCTCGTTCATTACTTTTAAATCACGTGCCCACCGGGATGCGGTGAACAAGAAAGTGATGGCTTATTTTGAAAAAAAATATAGCAAGAAAGAACATGCCATGCCGTTTGATATGAAACGCATGTCATATGCCGGATTCAAGGTAATGGTGGAATAAATACTACTGAAGTAAACTCGCTTTATTCAGCTGCATTCTCCTGCTCCCAGATAAGGTCTTTTGTTTTTTTTGCCAGGTAAAGCATTTCGGTTGCTATCTGCAGGTTAAGCTCTTCATACTTTTGCTTTTCCTGCGGCGTTTTTTCAAATATGGCTGGGCTTTGATAGGCAAGATCTACGTGAGGGGTGTGTGCAGCAATAGTTGATTGTTCGCCCGAAGAACAGATGTTTACTAAAATACTTTTAGCTGGATCAATAGTGCCTAAATCAGTTTTAGATACCATATAATCAATTGGAATATCTTTCCCTACATAAATAACATATCCGTTTGGCAAAGCATTTTCAAGAGCGGTGTAATAAAACCCGGAAAGCTGAAGAACATTCACCACTTCAGGATAAACTTCTGAAACGGTGTCGCCTATTGAAAAAGCAAATTTCTGATTCAAGCCATAAAAAAGAAATGATGTTTGCGCCCAGGTTTGCAGCAGCATGGTGCGCCTTGAATTGGTCTGGCAGGTAAACCCAATATATTTCTTTTTAGCAAGCTGTTCCGCAATTCCATTGAGTATTGCTTTTCTATCTGCCGGAATAGAAGTAAATTCCTTTTTAGCATGCCTGCAAAATTTATCCAACTCATCGTTAAAACGTATATCCTGTGACCAGGCTATGTGTGAAGCCAATATTAAGAATGCGAACAGAATTTTTTTCATAGCATGAGTTTAGGTGTGGCAAAGATATTGTTCCACACTCCCAATTATGAAGTGCCAATGTTATGCTAATGTTAATTTTTTTAGTGATTTGCAGTCACTTTACGTTATTGCGAGTGAAGCGAAATTGTGTTAAAATAAGGAGATTGCCTCGTCGTTCCTCCTCTCAATGACGGTTTCCTTACAGTCTGAACAACATCGCCAAAATCACTCGCGTTTCTGCTTTTACCAGATCAGGCCTCCAGTTGGGGTCAAGTGCAGCGGTGGCATAACCTGTTTGTGAAGTTACGCCACCATGCCCTGCAAAATAAGGCACGCTAGCTTCGCGGTGCACCATTTCAAGGCGTATAGTAATGCTCTGGTTGGGCATGTAATCCAGATTGGTGGATACATCCCAGCCTTTAAACTGATCGCCGGGGTTGGCGCTGAAAGGAAAGGCTCCCTCGGTTTGTCCGGGAAAATTTGGGTTAGGCATGGGGCTTGCCTGCCCGGTAGGATAAAGCACAAGGTATCTTCCGGGGTTGGTCATTAAGCCACCTCCAACGGTCCATGCAAATTTATTTTTGCAAAACCACATGCGGTTATAAAACATTAAGCTCAAAAAATATTGAGCAGGTCCGTGGGTGCTGTCGCCATTGGTAAAGCCATTAACCCCTCCGCCCTTTTCAAAGCCAAAGTCACCGGTAAGCGAAAAAGCCATGCGACTCACTCCTTTCGATCCCGGCTTATTCACATATCGTAACAAAATGCTGTTATCAGAGTGGAAACGGATGCGTTTAGCGATGCCGGCGGCATCGGTGCCCACATAGTTATTGGTCAGCAGTTTCCAGTTGCTGTTAGGTATCCAGGTAATGTTGCCACCACCACCGGGCATAGCATTAAATTTTCCGTAGCTCTGCCAGCCATTAATGATCCAGGGTTCTATCTTCAATGTTTTTGAAACATGTAGTTGTACCCTAACCCCATTAAAAAACCAGGGTGTATTATCCGAGGTAAAAGAAGCCTGGTACTCCCAGTTCTCGGCCTGGTAAAACGAGTTAAGGCCTATATATGACATAAACAAGCCCGCATCAATATTAATACCATACCATTTGTTAATATGGTAACCTGCATAGGCTTCGCTTAAATAACGATATACATTTGCCAGTTGGTATTGCCCGCGGTAAACGCTAAAGTCGTTACGGGGCACCACAATAGAGCGTGTACCGAATTGAGTCATCACCCTTGCCCTTGCGCCTTTATAATTAAAATCCCCGCCAAAATGCAGAGCCGAAAGCTGAATTTCATTATGCCTTGCCAATGCAGTGGAGCCCACTACGGTGTTATCAATAGGGTTATTGAATGAATAATTGTAGTTAATATCCAATAACAGGCTGGGTGTAAAATATTTCATCTTGCTGAAAATATTTTTTTCGCGGCGGTCGTTACCATTTGCCCAGCTCATATCAATACCTTCAAAAGGCGCGCCTTTTTGCTTGTTTGGTTTTGCAACCTCTTCATCTTCTTCAGTCAATATAGTATTGTTACGCAATGAATCCAATACTTCTTTTTTTATCTGGTCGATAAGCGCTTGTTTATCGGCCGGCGAAAGAGTTACCTGTGCAACACATATTTGATAATTACAAAAAATACAAAACGCAAGTAATGAGGCAAGCAACCGGGGGTTGATGTTGATTTTCATTTTTAGTTTATTAAAAATTTACAAGGCAGAAAAATATAGGGGTATATCTGCAAAAAAAGACGGGGCAAAATTATAGTGATATCATCTTCCGTTGTTCACAGGATGAGTTTTTAATTTATCAACCGGATATTAACCTTGATATTGTTTTTACTTCAGACCTTGCCGGTAAAAACAGTGTTGAGTACCTTGGTGTTTTAATAACTGTTTGGGGTATTTTAACGATACTTATTTTTAAGCCAAAAACATTAAGTGGTAAACCATTAAATGCTATGAATGCCTGAAAAAAATCTATGATTTGCTCTTTTTTAAGGTTTAAAACGCAAAAAACTGTAACCCTTGAGCCAAAAATCAGGTTTAAATGCGCGTATAATTATAAAACCTCGCCATGAAAAAACTGTTTCTTGTACCTGTGTTATTGTGTTGCGTACTGTTTACCTATGCACAATCTTTCCAGGGAGTAATCGATTTCCGTAAGACCAAGCTTGCTGAAAAAACGTATTACAGCTACAGTGTAAAAGGCAATAAAGTGCGCATTGATGAGAAAAGTGCGGATGGCACAACCATCGTAGCCACCATGCTTGTTGATCTTAGCTCAAAGCAAATATTCGCCGTAAGCCACGACCGCAAAATTTATATGACCCGCGAAGCCAAAACAACCGAAAGGGTTGCCGGCTCACCAAAGATAATCCGCTCAGGAAACCACCGGTTTGTTAACGGTGCCGATTGTGAGCAGTGGCGCGTAAAAAGCGAAAGCGATAATACCGAGATAAGCTATTGGGTTACCAAAGGAAACTATGATTTTTTTATTCCCCTGCTGGGTGTTTTGGGACGTAAAGACCACTTTGCTACCTTTTATGTGGCCATACCGGGCAAAGAAGGATACTTCCCGATGGATGCTGTTGAACGCGACCTGCAGCGCAACGAAAAAGGAAGGCTTGAAGTGCTTAAAATAACTGAAAAGGCCCTTGACGATAACCTGTTTGTTGTTCCAAAAAACTACATCCAGGTAGAGAACTAATTACCGAATATCTTGCCATTGCAATAACGGCATCTTGTCATTGCGAGGCGTTTTCAGCCGAAGCAATCTCAAGCTACAACGAGATCATTACTTTTGGAATTGAGCTTTCCAGCACAGTGGGATCCGAAGCTTGGAATTCACGTGACTTGAAGTCGCGGC